>Ga0209525_1000011_pt1 | contig 88729 bp, 74 predicted proteins | sample JacPin_JW_Ref_O1_FD_187958 | JGI IMG/M metagenome (GOLD analysis project Ga0209525, IMG submission 187958) | Forest soil microbial communities from Algoma, Ontario, Canada - Jack Pine, Ontario site 1_JW_Ref_O1 (SPAdes) (version 2) | ecosystem: Environmental > Terrestrial > Soil > Boreal... | reverse complement strand
GAGCACCTGGCGCAGAGTGACGTTGAGCGAACGAATGCCGCCGCCCACGGGCGTGGTGAGCGGGCCTTTGATTCCCACGCGGAAATCGCGGAAGGCGTCGACCGTATCCTTGGGGAGCCATTCTTTGAACTGTTTGAAGGCTTTTTCGCCCGCGAAAACTTCTATCCAGGCGATCTTGCGCTTGCCGCCAAAGGCTTTTTCGACGGCTGCGTCGAACACGCGGCGCGACGCAATCCAGATGTCGCGTCCCGTGCCGTCACCTTCGATGAAGGGGATGATGGGCCGGTCGGGAATTTGAAACTTGCCGCCTTCGTAGGTAATTGCTTTGCCTTCTGAAGGAACTGCCACGCCGCTATAGGAATTTTTCATGCGCCTCGGGACTCCTCGCAGGGGTCGAATCGTTGTACGACGTTAAAATGTGCCGCTGCGGAGCCAATAACGTTAACACAATCGGGAGGACGACGGCAGTACCTCAGCCGGAGGACTGTAAGATGGGGTACCCGGCAACCGGTCCTACTTCATTCGCTTGTATACTGCGCTGACAGTATTTCCCGTCTGAACAATTTTTTCGGAGCCGTCTGGCAGGGTCAGGGTTACGCGCTCTGCATAGAATGTGTTGGGAGACAGGTGATACCTATAGCGAACGGTGTCGCCATTTCCAAATTGCTGCTGGATCAGCCAGTCTTTGTCATATGTATTATGGACGAGCAAGCGCTTCTGTTCATCGCGGATCCAAGTGAGCACGCCTTCCTCGTAGAAATAATAGCGGGCGGCGCCGAATGAATTATCCACCGTCGTTAAAAAGCCCGAGGAGTCGTAGCTGTATTTCGTCCAATGGCCCTGATTGTCCTCGGCGCGCACGATCCGGTCATGATTGTCGTACGCCAACCGCATCACAGCACCGTCGGGCGCTCGAATTTCCTGCAAATTTCGCTTCCCGTCACGAATGAGTTGAATCTTATTGCCTGCCGAATCGGTCATTTCCGTCGGCGCGCCCTGGGCAAGGTTTTTGCCGCTGTAAGACTCGGGAAAATGAATGGTCGATCCATCCTGCAACTGCAGCAACCACCCGGTGCCATCCCACTTCTGGATAGCCTTATAAAAGCTAGAGCCGGTCTCCGTGTGGCGGAAAATCGCATCGGCATACCCTGTCCCTTTTGAAACCCGTGGAAAATAGAGAAAATCCCCGTTCTCGAGGACAATGTATTGTTCGGTGTAAGGGTTGCGCGTGCCGAGCGGGCAAATATCGAAGGGGTGATTGGCATTCAAACCAAATGCGTGCGATTTGTTCTGGGGCATCCAATCTTCCGCTGTGTAGGTTCGCGTCAGCGGCATCTCGAATCCCGCCTCGCTGAGCGATAAATCAGTCTGCCTCATAATGAATTTACCGGTGCGCAGGTCCGTCTCAAACCGGTCCACTGGCGTCCAGCTTGCCCGGGACATCGGCACAGGTGTCGAACAGCTTCCGACTTGGGGAGCAGCAGTGGAGTTTGCCAGGGAATAAACACACGGAAAATCGCCATCCCATTGCGGGGGTGGCACATCCGTCGAAATGTATTCCGGAACTCCAGTCGCCTGCGTGTGAATGTCCACATAAGAATCGGGGCTGTATTCAACGATCCGCCCGGTGATCAGGTCAGCTTTCTTTTTCAGCTGAGGCATCAACACTTCGAACGTCGTGAACTTCCATGAGGTGTCCTCGCGGCCGCCGGAAACTCGAACCATGGCGTCGCCTTTCGGCCCGTGAACGGGAATGATCAGCCGAACTTCATGCCATCCCGTTTCGTCCTGCTTCACCTCTCCTGTGATCTTGCCGCGGACGGAGAGGGGCTCGCCAAGCAATCGTGTTATCGCTGCATTTTGCTCCATCTGCTTGAGAGTTTCCAGTGCTGCTGCCTGCCGCTCCGTATCCCGGTGCATATAGTAGGTGACTGCAAGTCCAGATGCGATTAGGAGCACTACCAGTAGGAGCGCAAACTGTACAGACTTACGATGGGAGACGGGCTGGGCTTGCGAGTGCCCGCAAAGAGGACAAATCTCGCCGCGCTTCTTCGCGTCTTCTAGTGAGACAACGAGTATATCGTCAACCGCCTGGTTGACCTCTTCCAAGGTAGGATCGAGAACCGAACCGCACCCGCTACAATTCGACATTCGACGACTCGACTCTTCACCTTCAGATCGTGAAACGAACACGTTCCGTTCTTCAGGGTGGCAGGTGGTTGCCTATCACACAATAGTACTAAGCCTCTTGAGATACTAGGTCGATTTCGCAGTCAGCGGAAGGGGCGTTGCGTGTTAAATTCCCAGACGAAAAGCCGCCTTCGAAGGGCACGAAGGAGCCCGTGAAATCTGAGATGGTGCACGATAAGCGGGCCATCCGCCGGGGTATTGAGCAGCGCGCCTGCTAGTCGTGCTGTGCAGGTTGTACGTAATAACCTCGATGGGTGCGTGCGGTGAGACCAGATTTTGAGACTTTCACTTCCAGGGAATGATATTCGCCTGGCCGCTCAGGTGCCGCCGGGACAAAGGAGATCTCGTAGTACGGAGCGATATCGGTGAAGCACTTTTGCAAAAGGCCCGGAATATCATTGTTGAAATCAAAGGCTCGACCGCCGCTCTGGATGGAGAGCACCTGCAGCGCAAGGTTTCCCAAGTTCACTTGGTCAGGCTTGGTGACGGGCTTCAGGAATACCTCATAATAAGAGCCCCGAAACTGAGACTCGGACGCGCCCAAAGGATTAACCTCGTAAAGCGTGACGCGCGCTTGGGCCAATCGATTCGACATATCTACAATGTCCGTGAAGATTTGCTGCTTCTGTTTTGAATCGAGCTCGACGTTGGGGCCAGAAAGGATAGGCCAACCTGGAGAAATCCAAATCATGACGTTGCGACCCGGGCGCACGCCCTCTCTTGCGGTGAATTGACGAAGGGCTGTGAGAGACAACTGCAATCGCTCCGTCGCACCGTAAAAGCCAGCCGCACCACCGACTGGTCGCAGTCCGATCTTGTCGCTATCCAGTTCGGACTTAAGCGCGTTGCCGTCGTTGGTAAAGTCCCCCGAGATTTGAATGCCTGTTTCTGTGAAGACGGAGAGGACCGTGGGATATGCGAGCTGTCCTCCCTCCGAACTGAGGAATTTTCCAATCTGTTCGCGCTCGTAGGCGATGGTACGAGCGTCGACATTGACCGCGTCGATCACCAAAACGACGTTAATGGGGGCCTGACGACCGGCGATCTCCTTGAAGGAAGTGATGGTCTGGGGAGATTTGTTATCCAGTAAAGTGAAATCCTGCTGTTGCAGACCGGCGACTGGCGATCCGGATTTCTGGCTGACGACCACGTCAAGGTACATTTTGTTACTGTGAGCTTGGGTGGGCGTGCTGTTCTGTTGGGCTTGTGGCGGCATTTGTGCGGCGTTCTGCCGTGCCGAAGCGGCAGCGGTAATCAGCAGAGCGATGAAAAGAAAATAGCTAATGCGTATTCTGGTGAGAGGTACTTTCATGAGCATGAATTCCTCCGCCTTGGATTCGCAGAGCATTCGGCAACTACCTGGCTGGGTTTGATGGGGAAAGTGCTGTTGACCGAAATTTCCGATTTAGACTTCCAACTCAGACACAATACCCCTCTTCTGCTTTCCCACACAGCGAATTCGGAGCGAATCAGCGGCGGCGAGAAATTTCAAATCGCAAATTGGAGATTTGAAATTTCAGATAAAGGCGGAACCGGTGACTCACAAAGCAAAAAGGCCACTTACTGAGGGTTCCGGTTGCAAATTCGTTGAGTGGAAAATGGGAGAAGGGTACGATGCCCGAGGCAGAGAACCCTAGTGCGCTATGAGGATCGCGGCGTCATGTCTCGGGACCGGCGTTTTTGTGTTGAGCCTCTCCTCGCTTGTTCGCCCGCAGATACGCATTCAGGACGCCGGCAAAACTGAGCTTGTTTGCAGTGAGCCCCAAGGCGTTTCCCATCCGAATCTGGAAATATACGCTCCTGATCCTGATCAGATTTGGAACCGGCTGTTTCGTTTGTTTTATGTGAGACACGCGCGAAATGGCGGTCAGTATGGGGGCGACGAACTTGATCCTTACCTGTGGGAAGAAACCAAATATCTGCTCAGTGGTTCCTCGCACGATGAAGCCTTGAAATTGCTGGACGAGTTTCTTCAGCAGCATTCGGATAACCTGGTTCGAAACCCCTTGAGACGCGCAGTGTTTCAACGCGATCTTCTGGGAGTCTATGAGTGGCTGGCGGCGCTATCCGACGAACGAGGGCCGGTTCATCCGGAATTGCAAAAGCGGATCGCAGAAGTGATCCGTAGATTGACTCTGACCGCGAATGAAATTGGCAAGCTGCCTGACAACTATAACGACGCCATTTTAAGTCACGCTTTTCCTGTTGCGTATGATGCCGCGAATGCAAACGAGCCATTTCTTCCCGCAGCCCTCTTCGACCCCACGGGACCGTGGGTATGCCTGGGCGAAGAGCACGGCAGGCCGGTTGCCTCGACGCATCTGCACTTTTTCCGTGGCAGGTCGGTTTTCCTGGTTTTCTTTCAAGTGCCGGGAGGAAGATCGAAAACCCTGGAGTACTTGGAACAACTTCGCAATATTCCGAAGGGCTGGGGGCCAAACGAGGAAAGGCCGCTGTTTCCGTACCCGGAACCGCCGCAATTTCCGATCGGCACTCGCATGGCGCTCGTTCGGCAAATGGTTCTGAGCGACGCTAGCGGTCATCCAATCGCTACGCACCTAACCGAAAGCGTGCAGGTACGAGTGTATCGAGCCATTCATTTCGATCTGGGCGGAACCGGGGCTCACTCTCAAGATTTCTTCGAATTCACTCTGAGCCGCGAGAGATTGTTGTCGGGACAGGCGGGCGGCCTAAGGGCGGTTGCTCAGGGAGAGAAAGAATTCGCGTTCTTCCTTTCGCACGGAATGGATCCATTCGAATCGGAAGAGGCCCCTGAGCGTTTTGCCGGGGCAGTGTTGAAAAGTTGTTCTGCTTGCCATGAAGCTGCTGGAATGCATTCTTTTCTCAGCTATTCTCGGGAACGATTTGGGCCGTTCGATGTTCCGCCACCCAAATTGAATGTCTCAACGCCATCCCTCGAAACTGCAACACAGATTCAATGGATAGAGCGGCAGCGGAGCCTCAGGCTCACGGAAGAGGTGGCTGAGCGCGTTAGATGACGCGCATTGGGTTGCTGAGAGACTTTTGCTGGGAACTTTGGAGCGCGCGGTCAATTTCGATCAGGTCCGGTCAATTCCGATCAGGTTCGATCAGGCGGGTTAGGCGACGCCCTTCGCCCTTTCTGATTCTGAGGCACGCAGCGGGGGACTCGTGTCGATTGACGCTACGAGGGCTTTGGTATCTGAATTAAAAACGAAGTACGCTCCCGGTTGTTTCTCCGCAAGGTTGAGCATACGAGTGCGGGCATCGTCCAACCTTGCCACTGCGCCGAGCCAGATGATGCCCTTTTCACCATAACGACCGCTGAAGATATCGAACGCAGGGATTACCGACATCATAAGGAATCTCGGTATCGCTTAAGACGTATAAGTAACTGGAAAGTTCCTTTTACACCTGAGTGACTCGAACCGCAAGCTTAAACTGCGGGATCGCGTGCGTGGGTTTGCGGGATTGGTGCGCGGCGGAGCTTGGCCTAACAAAGGCGCACAGGCAAGAGTGCCTGCGCCACTAAACCCGGAACAGCCGCAACGGAGAAAGAGCCGGCCGAATGCCAGCGGTACGACGGCAAGAACCCAATCAACGAGATCGCGGGAATATTTTGGGGGCTCGGGGTGTCTAGACAAGTGGACACGATCCGAGGCGCTGGAAAGGATGGCGACCCGGTTGAGAGGGGTGCGATGGGAGACTTCATTAAGGACAATTTCAATGCTGACGGCGTGGATCGCCGCGGATTTTTGAAGTGCATGGCTTGGGCGGGGACTGGGACGCTGTGCCTGATACAGGGCGGCGTGCTCAAATCTTTTGCGCTCAGCGACATAGCGAATCGAGCGTTGGCCACGGCGAAGGCGGATTTGAGCTTCGTGCAGATCAGCGACAGCCATATTGGGTTTGATAAGGCGGCCAATCCGGATGTGACTGCGACGCTGGATGCGGCGATTGCCAAGGTGAATGCGCTGGAGACGGCGCCTTCGTTTGTGCTGCATACGGGGGATTTGAGCCATCTTTCGAAACCGGCGGAGTTTGACACGCTCGATCAGCGGCTTAAAAGCCTGCGCACGGACCAGATTCATTACGTGCCGGGCGAGCACGACGTGTTGAACGATGACGGGGCGCAGTATCGCGAGCGGTATGGAAAGGGCACCAAAGGCGACGGCTGGTACAGCTTCGATCAGAAGGGCGTGCATTTCATCGGTCTGGTGAACGTGATGAACCTGAAGGCAGGCGGGCTGGGGAACCTGGGTAAGGAGCAACTCGAGTTTGTCGAGGACGATGTGAAGCATTTGAAGTCGAGCACGCCGATTGTGGTGTTTGCGCACATTCCGCTGTGGTCGGTGTATCCAGAGTGGGGATGGGGAACGGACGACGGGGCGCAGGCGCTGGGATATTTGAAGCGGTTTGGGTCGGTGAGCGTGTTGAACGGGCACATTCATCAGGTGATGCAGAAGGTGGAGGGGAATGTGACGTTTCACACGGCGATGTCGACCGCGTTTCCGCAGCCGCAGCCGGGGACCGCGCCTTCGCCAGGGCCGATGAAGGTGCCGGCGGAGAAGCTACGCGGGCTACTGGGCGTGACGGACGTGAACTTCGTTCGCGGGGACAAGACGCTGGCGGTGGTGGATTCGACGCTGGCGTAACGGATAAACCCTAACAACTCGAAATAATTAGCTCGAAAGGATAAATGAGATGAGGAAAACGACATTGAAGGCGGTGGTATGCGCGGTGCTGGTGGCCGCGGCTGGCTGGGTGGCGGGGAACGGGACGCATTTGTTTGCGGCGGCTGGAGCTCCGGCGGCGGCGAATGGGCCGGTGGAAGTGAAGATCGACAACTACAGCTTCATGCCCGGGGACCTTACGGTGGCTGCGGGGACGACTGTGACCTGGGTGAATCACGACGATGTACCGCACACGGTTAGAAACAGCGACGGGACCATCAAGTCGAAGGCGCTCGACACGGACGATAAATTTTCGATGACTTTCGACAAGCCGGGGACCTACGAATACTTCTGCTCGATCCATCCGAAGATGACGGCGAAGGTGGTCGTGAAGTAGCTGAGGCTGGGAATCAGGTTCCTGCTGCAACCCCCGCAAATGCCGGGACAGCGATGCCACGCTGCATACATCCTGTCCCGGCCCTCGCTTCACTGTATCGCAGGAGAATTTGAGGGAATAAAATGAGCACGCTTGCGGTCTATAGATTAGACAGTTCGAGTGGCCGGATGTCTATGGCAACGCCAAACGCGGGAAACGCGGCGGACGCAGGGCGGTTTGAGCAGACGGTGATGCCGCACCTGGATGCGGCTTACAATCTGGCGCGCTGGCTCGTCCGGAACACGCACGATGCGGAAGATGTGGTGCAGGAAGCTTGCCTGCGGGCGTTCAGATTTTTTGGCGGGTTCCAGGGCGGGGATGCGCGGCCCTGGCTGCTGAAGATCGTGCGGAATACGAGCTACTCGTTTCTGGAAAAGAATCGGCCGGCGGCGCTGGGCGAAGAGTTCGACGAACGGGTACACGGGCAGGATGCGCCGCCTCCTAATGTGGAAGCGACGATGGTGCGGAACGTCGAGAGCCGCATGTTGCGAGAGGCGCTCGAGGAATTGCCGGTAGGATTTCGCGAGGTGCTGGTGTTGCGGGAACTGGAAGGGCTTTCGTACAAGGAGATCGCGGAATTGGTTGGCATACCGATTGGCACCGTGATGTCGAGCCTGGCACGAGGCCGCGAACGGCTGCGCGAAGCGTTACTGCGGGCGCGAGCAAAGGAGGGCACACGTGGTTTGTGATGACAATGCACGGTTTTTGCACGGGTATCTCGATGGGGAACTGGATCTGGTGCGCAGCCTCGAGATTGAAGAGCATTTGAAGACTTGTCCGGACTGTTCGCAGGAGCTTTGGAACCAGCAGACGATGCGAAAAGCGTTCCGGTCGTCGAGCTTGTACGAGCGAGCGCCCGCAGCACTGGCGGATCGGATCCGTGCTTCGATTGCTCGTGAGGCCACCGCTGATGTAGCGGCGACTGCGGAGGATGCTTCCGCGAAGAAGGCGACGATCGTTTCTATGACACCGACGCCGCTCAGTTCCAAACGGGCTGCCTGGAACTGGCTCGCGGTTGCCGCCGCGGTCTTGCTTATGTTCACGGTGACCTGGCGCGTGGTGCCGGGATTGAGCGGACGTGGCAATTCCGATCTGCTCACAGAGGAGATCGTTTCTAGCCACATTCGTTCGCTACAACCCGATCATTTGTTCGATGTGAAATCCACGGATCAGCACACGGTAAAGCCCTGGTTCAACGGGAAACTCGATTTCTCGCCACCCGTCCGCGACCTGGCGGAAGACGGTTACCCTCTCGTGGGCGGACGGCTGGACTATGTGGATCATCGTGCAGTAGCGGCGCTGGTTTATCAGCGGCAGCAACACCTGATTAATGTTTTCGTGTGGCCCGAGGGAAAGGAAACTGGGGAGCCGAAGCGGATGAAGTCGGTGCAGGGTTACAACATGATTGCGTGGGAGGCGAACGGCATGTACCACTGCGCGGTATCGGATTTGAATAGCCGCGAACTCGAACAGTTCACGGAGCTGCTGCGGAAATAGTGTGTCACGATTAATTTAGAGGAGGGAAGGGGCTGACGGCGGTCAGCCCCGGCAGGTTGCTAGCCCGAGCGGGAGAATGCGCGGTTACGTGCTGATCGGTGGCGGCTCTGAAGCTCGAAGGTTGCGAACTAGAACTTGACGGCGAGAAATAAAAAGGATGCGCATGAGTTCGCTCTTAAATCCTTAAATTCGACCCATTACTGCGAGGATGATTAGAATCAGCAGAATCAGCCCAAGCCCGCCGCTTGGGTAGTAGCCCCATCCTGTGCTGTACGGCCAAGCGGGAAGCGCGCCGATCAGGAGCAGTACGAGCACGATGAGCAGGATAGTCCGCATCCAATTCCTCCGGTTTGTCAGTTAGGCCGATCCAGTTTCGAACTCACTTCCGGGCTTGCTTGCCACGGAATCGCTTGGCTGTCAGGCGCCCAACACAACTTCAAGGCGCTAACAATGTGGCGCAGTATAAGAACGCAGGGGTGGGCGTTCCATGCCGGGAAGTCTGTAAGGACTTAGGGGATTTGCTGTAGCGAATTTTGGCCGAAGGTCGGCCTAGTGAGAAGCGGAGTAGACTTGAACGTCCGCCAATAGGCGGTCCAGTTGTGTTCGGGAGTAATAGCGCCCGTTGGAAAAGACCGCGGCTATTTTCTGCGTGTTGCCAATATCTTCGAGGGGATTTGCATCGAGGAGAACAAGGTCGGCAATCTTGCCCTTTTCAACCGTTCCCCAATCGCCGTCTTTACCGAGGAACCTTGCCGGGTTGATTGTTGCAGTCTGGAGCGCTTCTATGGGAGTAAAGCCGGCTGCGACGAAGCGCTGCAATTCGAGATGGAGGCTGAAACCGGGGAGAACGTCGACACCGGCTGGAGTATCTGTTCCGGCGAGAAACGGAACGTTGGCCTGGTGGAGTCTCTTGACGATGTCGAGCTCGTGCTCGACGAATTTTTGCCGGACGGGAAGCGGATCGGTATCGAGGTCTTTTATGATTCCGGCCGTAAATTTGGGCCAGCTTTTCTCGCGCCAGAACACGGGCGCATATTTACCGTCCGGATCCTTCGTGACGTCAATAGAGTCAACCAGCCATTGTCCGCGCTCCCAGTAAAGAGTGGGGCATTGCCAGGTTTGATTTTTTGCGAGTAGCTGTATCAGAGCGGCTTCACGCGCCGGGTCGTAAGTCTCAAGAAAACGTCCGGGACCTTTCGGGCCTTTCAAAAGTTCGTCTTCAACGGTCGAACTGCCCTCGAAGATGCCAATCAGGTGCTCGAAGCTCTTTTGCCCTGTGTTGGAGGCCTCCGAGCCACGAATTGAATCCGGCACGTGTCCGACAAAGACGATGTTCTGTTTCTTGCACTCATCCGCAATCGCGAAATAAGCATCGCGGGGAACATAGGATTGGATTTTGATGAAATCCACACCTCGGCTTTTTAACATGTCCACCGCGCGGCGGCCGTCATCGGGAGTGGCGATCGCGATGGAGGCAGGGAATTGAGTCTTGGGGCCGTCGAGCATCGGGCCTGCTACGATCATGCGCGGGCCAAGGAGAGATCCCGAGGCTGTGTCGCGACGAGCGTCAAGGATTAAGTCGAGGTCGCTGCCCATGTCGCGCACGCCGGTGACTCCGTTGGCGATGAATAGTGGCAGAGTGACTTCCTTCCCGCCCGGGACCCAGTCTCCGAAAAAGGTGTGGATGTGCATGTCCCAGAGGCCGGGAATTAGGTATTTCCCTGTTCCGTCGATCACATGCGCCTGTTTGGGGATGTGTAGATGGCCTTTTCCCACATAAGTGATGCGGTTACCGTCGATCACTACGGAGAAGTTTGGCCGCGACGGACCGCCTGTGGTGTCTACGACCGTGACGTTGGTGATGACATAGGGAACGCCGGCCCCCTCGAGGGATTGGGCCCACTGCGGAAGCGCAAATATCAGCCACACCAGGATCGCAGCGTAGATTTTGTTCATAGGCTCCCCAAGCAGGCGTGATTGTACCCGTGCTTCTGAACCTGAATACAACAAAAAGTCGGTTTTGAGGCGGCGCGATAACCGTGGTGTGACGGAATCCTTTCTCTTCGAGGAATAAAAGGCCATCCGTAGCGGTAGTGGAAAGTGAGTGCCAGCCCTGCCGGCGCTCCATTTTGAATCCTGAGGAGCATGGGGATGAAAACATCCGTGCATCCGACAAACAATGAAATCTCCGAATCCGAAGCGATCTTGCTCGCACAACAGGGCGACGCGGCAGCATTCGAGGTTCTCTATCGACTGCACAGCCGCAGAGTGTTCGCCATATGTCTGCGAATGTCCGTGGAGCGGAGCGAGGCGGAGGATCTGACGCAAGAGACGTTCCTAATGATTTTCCGAAAAATTCAGAGCTTCCGTGGTGAGTCTGCTTTCTCGACGTGGGTTCATCGCGTGGCGGTCAACACGGTTTTAATGCGCCTGAGAAAGAAGAACGTCGCGTCCGCTTCGCTCGACGAGTTGAACGATTGGGATGAAAACGGCTCGAAAGCGCCGGTGCAATTGGGCGAGCGGGACCTGCAATTGAGCGGAACGATCGATCGGGTGAACTTGGAGCGGGCGATTGCCCAACTTGCGCCGGGTTGCAAGATGATGTTCCTTCTGCACGATGTGGAAGGCTACCGCCATGAAGAAATTGCGGCGATTGCCGGATGCACGGTGGGGAATTCAAAGTCGCAGCTTCACAAAGCTCGCGTGCGCTTGCGGGAAATATTGAGCAAGCCAGTGCGTCGATTGACGAAACGCCGGAGCCTGCGATCTGCCGCGCATGGCCGAACTCACAGCGAGTCTTCCCGTCAGAACGCTCCCACCGCGACTCCCGAAGTTGGGTTCAGTTTGATTGAGGCACCCTCGGCATAGCTCCGCCGATTCTGCTGTAGCGCAAACCAAATTGTTCTTTGTCGCTCAAGTTGTGGGCTGAGCCATTCATTTTTTGGATTTGACGGTCGCAAGAGCGGCGCGATACCCTTGTCGCGGTAAACCGCTCAGTGTGGCTTCCCTTTGTTCCTTCCACTGAGTTGAGGTTTACCTAATCTTAGGAGGATCATGTCCAACGAACTTCGCGAATTCCTGGCGCTATCGTATGCAGAGTTGGAAGAGCTGAATATAAAGGCGAAGGAGCAGCGGAAAAACCGCGTCGCACCTCACAAAATCCAGGAGGAGCGGCTGAAGTACCTCACCGACGAAAAGGGCATTAAGGCCGTAACAGTGCTGTTCAGCGACCTGGAAGGCCGCCTGCACATGCTGGACTACGACAAAAAATTCCTCATCAAGAGTTGGGACAATCTTACGTTTGATGGTTCGTCGATTCGTGGTTTCACGGCGCAGCGGGAAAGCGATTTGCGCTTGGCGATGGACTGGGGCGCGTTTTACTGGGCGCCGGCGGACGTATTTGGCTCGGGGAAAGTTCTCGTATTCGGGCAAGTGATCGACAAGGACGGTTCACCCTATAGCGCCGACATTCGCGGCGTGCTGAAGGGATACGCGGACGAACTGCACAAGCGGGAGGGTTACACGCTGAACGCGGCGAATGAGATCGAAGGATTTCTTTTCAACGGCAAGGATGCCGAGAGCCGGTACAACGAGACCGGAAAATTCGAGTACGTCAATACCGGCGGCTACTATCACTCGCTGCCGGGCGATCCGCTGCGCACTTTCATCGATACCTGCGCGGAAGTGCAGCGCGCGATGGGTTTCCAGAATGAGAAGGATCATCCGGAAGTGGCACCGTCACAATTCGAAATTAACTATGGCTACGGGGAAGTGGTGGCGGCGGCGGACCAGATCCAGCTCTACAAGCTGATCTGCCGGCAGGTGGCGACGCGCATGGGGCTAACGGCAAGTTTCCTGCCGAAGCCGGTGGTGGGAGTAAACGGGAGCGGCATGCACACAAACGTCTCCGTGAGCAAGGGCTCGAAAAATATGTTCTGGGATCCCAAGGGGGACGAGAAGCTCAGCAAGTTTGGATGGGCATTTGTCGATCGTATTCTGACCCACGGAAATGACTTATGCCTGCTGCTGAATGCGAGTGTGAATGCGTACCGGCGGCTCGATCCTCACTTCGAGGCGCCGAACCAGATCAAGGCTTCGCCGGTAGATCGCGGGTCGATGATTCGGATTCCGATCGGGAACGAGAAAAGCATGCGCGTAGAGGTGCGATCGGTAAGTCCCGATGCGAGTCCTTATATGGTGATGCTCTCGATTTTCAAGACCGGGCTCGATGGCGAAACGGCGAAGATCAAGAATCTGCGGCAGGCGGAGCGCTATCTGCCGGACAACATTTATTCGGCGCTGCAGGATTTCCGCAAGGCAGACTGGACGACGAAGCTGCTGGGCGAGGACGTAAAAAACCGCTACGCGGAATTGAAGCAGGCCTCGGCGGATCGCTGTCCGCATCTTCTGGGCACGTTTGTGAAGACGCCGGAGGTGCAGTACCACCACGAGGTTTACAACCAGTTTCTGTGGAATCTGTTTTAGCCTACGCTTCTAACCCCGAAAAAGAAAAACGCCCTGGTCGCCTAACCGGCAGCCAGGGCGTTTTGTGTTTTGGGTATTCTGAAATTGGGCTACTTCGAAGCACCCGACGCGATTGCGAGGAAGTCGCGATGCGCCGAGGACTCCGTGGCGGCGCCGAATGCCGGACCGCCGGTTGGATTGGCTTTACCGTTGGCTTCCAGTGCTGCCATGAATTTGTCGAGTCCGTCTGCGTTATTCGTGACGATCGCGATGTCGATCTCGCTGGGATCGTCCGAGTGAATCGCTTCGCGGTCCACCGAATAACTGTGAAGTGAGCCATCTGCCATCAGCTTGTCAAGAAACGGGACGATGTAGGAGTTGATGACCTTCTCCATCGGCTCGCCTTGACCCGGCTTGCTTCGATAAGTTGCGACTCGAAGATAGCCGTTGTCGAAGCTGCCGGCATGGGCCGCGTATTGGCGACTGGTGAGAATCAAGTCAAAGTGCTTGGAGGCGGCTTCAATTTTTTCGATGTCCGCGGGAACGGACTGAGCTCCGACAAGCGACAGGACCTTCATTAGATTGGCCATCGACGAAGCGGTCCACCAACTGCCATGATTGGGGGAGCCTTCGGTGTGCGCTGCCATTTTGAAAAAGCCGTAACCGATGATCGTTCCGTCGGCCATGAGCTTGTCGAAAACCGGCTTCTGCGCGGCGTCATACTTCTCGAATGCAGGCCAATCGGGGCGAGCTACCGCCCACTGGGCTACGTAGGTATAGACGGGCGGCTTTTCCTTTTCATCGGAGCTGCCCTGCGCGCGGGCGGAAAAGGAACCGGCGGCGGTGGTCAAAAGCGCAACTGCGAGAACAACTGACTTCAACATCTTGCTGGGCATCTATATTCCTCCTTAAAGGAACACGAGCATAAGTGTCCGCACCGTTGATGCGGACAAGAAATATTTTGGTTTTGGATTTGGTGCGACCAGGAATCGTACCGGGGTGACACTACTCTGCAAGCGGCCCAGTGTCAAGCTGCATGAGTGGAGTGAATTGGAATGATTCTCGGCCGCTAGTCGTAATACTCAGCGCCCAAGTGGGTAATCAGCTCTTCGCCCATCATCCAGCGCAGCGTGTTTTTCAATTTCATGAGCTGAATGAAGAGGTCGTGCTCGGGGTAAAGCTCCTTGGCGCACATCGGTGATTTGAAATAGAAGCTCAGCCATTCCTGAATGCCACGCATTCCTGCGCGCTGCGCTAAATCGAAGAACAGGGCAAGATCGAGAACGATCGGCGCGGCAAGGATCGAATCGCGGCAGAGGAAGTCGACTTTGATTTGCATCGGGTAGCCGAGCCAGCCGAAGATGTCGATGTTGTCCCAGCCTTCTTTGTTGTCGCCGCGCGGCGGATAGTAATTGATTCTCACTTTATGGTGAATCTTGCCGTATAGGTCGGGGTAAAGATTCGGCTGCAGAATGTATTCCAGGGCGCCGAGCTTTGATTCTTCTTTTGTTTTGAAGGAACCGGGATCTTCGAGCACTTCGCCGTCGCGATTGCCGAGGATGTTGGTGGAAAACCAGCCATTGAGGCCGAGCATGCGGGCTTTGAAGCCAGGGGCAAGGACTGTTTTCATCAGCGTTTGGCCGGTCTTGAAATCCTTGCCGCCGATCGGAACATGCTGGTCTTTCGCAAAGGTTTCGAGGGCTGGAATGTCGACGGTGAGGTTCGGCGCGCCATTGGCGAAGGGGACGCCTTCGCTGATAGCGGCGTAGGCATACAGCATCGAAGGCGCGATGGCGGGATGGTTCGCCTTCATCCCTTTTTCGAAGGACGCTAAATCCTTGTGGACGTCTTCGGGTTTCAGGAACACTTCCGTGGAGGCGCACCAGACCATAACGAGGCGGTCGAGCTTATTTTTCTTTTTGAAGTCGCGAATGTCTTCGCGGAGCTGCTCGGCGAGATCGAATTTGGTTTTGGCTTTCTTGACATTCGTACCGTGAAGATTTTTTACGTAAGTCTGGTCGAATGCGGCTTTCATCGGCTTGATGTTCTTGAGAAATTTCTGAGCCTTGGCTAAATCCTTCGCATCTAGTACGCCTGCTTTCGAGGCGGCTTCGTAGGCATCGTCGGGAAATACATCCCAACCGCCGAAGACGAGATCATCGAGGTTCGCCAGCGGCACAAAGTCTTTAATTTTTGGGACCCGATTATCTGTGCGCTTCCCGAGGCGGACCGTGCCCATCTGCGTGAGCGAGCCCACCGGCAACGACTCTTTTCGCCGCACTAATTCGACGCCCGCCATAAAGGTGGTACCCACCGCGCCCATTCCTGGCGTCAGGACTCCCAGTTTTCCTTTTGGCGGAGCAACACTCACCGGCCTGCGCATTCAGAATCCCCCGTGGTTTGTGGATGAAGTTATGCGATCTGAAGAAAAGCCATGATGCGGTATCGCTTGGCAATTTGCAACCTTGCTCGGCCCAGCGGTAGGGAATCGCGGTTATGCTGTAGTCTCGCGAATGTAAAGCGTTGCGTGACCTGATTCATTCGATTGAAACTTAAGTGAAGATTCGTCTGGGGAAAGGGAGAAAGGCGCTGGTATTGAGGAATGAATGAAAGCTATTTCTTCGGGGCTGGTTGAGTCCGGCGCGCGCAATCTGCGATTCCGCCGGAAAGACAGAGAAACCCGAGCACCGCAACCAGACCCATCATCACAAAGGCAATCATGCGGCTCCTCTAGCTATCAGCCAGCAACAGTCGCGGGTATTAAGGCACGAGAGCTGCCAAAGACAACTGCCGCGTAAGTCTCTGAATTATAAGGCTCTAAGATTTCGGTAGATTGGAGAGATATGTCTTTTGGCAGACATTTGCAGGTTTCCGCTGACACGCAAAGGGGAAAAAACTTGCACCAGCTAGCTATCGGCGGCTGGCCTTTTGGCTCGTGTTTGATTCCCGCCCGGAAGCTTGATTCTATAGCTTCTGCAAATGGATCGAGCCGTCGCCTGATGTGATGGAAACTGTGCCGCCGCCATTATTGAGTGTGCCGTGAATCGAGGAGTGGCTTAGCGAGCCAGAAACGCGAATCGGAAAATCGAGCGTTATTTTGCCGTCGCCGGTGTGCGCGTCGAGATTGGCGTTGAAATCGCCGGGGAGCCACATGTTGATATGGCCGTCGCCGGAGTGCAGGCGCCAACTGTTCGCGACCTTCGACCCGTTCATGGCACGCGCTTCTATGTTGCCGTCACCCGTTTTTAGATTCAAGGAATCGAAGCGGCCGTCAACGGAGACATGCCCGTCGCCCGTATCGACCTCGAGTGAACCATCGAGGCCCGATGCCTGAATATTGCCGTCGCCAGAACGCATGTTGATGGAACCCTTGAGCCCATTGACGGTGATGTGCCCGTCGCCGGTGTTGATTCGAATATCGCCCGAAATAGGCTGGGAGTTGACGTTGCCGTCGCCCGTGTGCACGTCGAGGTTCAGGTCCTTTGGCACGCGAACGTCGATGTGTACAGAACGGTGCCGGCCGCCGAAGAATGAGAAATTGAAGTGCGGCATCTTGACGCTGATGGTGACGTTGTCGCCTTCCTGGTGCTCGTCCACGCGTACATCACCGGGGCCGATCTTGAAGCCGTCGGCGGTGACACGGGCTTCGATTTGCCCGGGATCGCCGGCGAGGATGTTGACGTCGCCGTCGTCAGTATCGACATGCAGGTGGGCATGGCCGCTGACTTTGTACGTCTTCGTCCATTCGTCTGCGCGCGCGGGCTGAGCCGCGGCTCCCCACGAGATGGCTGACATCAGAATCCCGGCTATCATCCAGGTGGTCAATCTCATTCGTGTCACTCCGTTGAGCCTCGGGACGAGCAGGCGTTTAAGCGGTTCCAGTGTGAAGTACGCAAGAATGCCTGCAAATGTTCCGTTACTCGACCTCTAAGCAGACTTCTTCTTCGCAGTACTTGCCACGGGAGCGGCGGGTGCGGCAGTTGGCTTCTGGCGAAGCACCGCCAGGAATTGGTCGACGGGCAGCGCGTTGATTACGTCCTTCTTTTCGATCCAGCCGCGGCGCGCAGTTGCAACTCCATACTGCATGAAGCGAAGGTGGGTAGTGGAGTGCGCATCGGTTGAAATTGCGATCCTTACGCCACGCTCCTTGGCCATGCGGAGATGGACGTCGTTCAAATCGAGGCGGTCGGGATACGCGTTGCATTCCATCGCGACGGAATTGTTTTTGGCGGCGTCGAGGATTTTCTCCATGTCGTAGGCGTAGGGATCGCGGCGCAGAAGTAGCCGGCCTGTTGGATGCGCGACGATCTGGGCGTACGGATTCTCGACACCCGCGAGAAGGCGTTCCGTCATTTCCGTGCGATCGAGATTCATATAGGAGTGGATGGAAGCCACCACTACATCGAGTTGCGCCAATACTTCGTTATCGAGATCGAGTTTGCCATTTTTCAGGATGTCGACTTCGATTCCGGCGAGGAGCCGGATGCCAGGAACCCGTTCCTGCGCGGCGCGAATCGTGCGGATATTCTCGAGTGTGCGCTTCTCGTCCATGCCATTCGCGACAGAGACGGCTTTCGAGTGGTCTGTGATGGCGATGAATTCATAGCCGAGGGCGCGCGCTGCTTCGCCCATTTCTTCAACCGTGTTGCGCCCGTCGGAGGCTGTGGAATGCATCTGTACGTCGCCGCGCATGTCTTCGAGCTTGATGAGCGAAGGGAGCTTTCCTTGTTCAGCTGCTTCGATTTCGCCACGCATTTCGCGCAGTTCCGGTTCGATGTAGGGAAGTTTGAGTTTGGCGTAGATTTCTTCTTCGGTTTTGCCGGCTATGCTACGGCCGCTTTTTATCGTGGTGAGGGCATATTCGTTGAGCGTCCAGCCCATATCGTTCGCGCGGCCGCGGAGGGCGACGTTGTGGTCTTTTGAACCGGTGAAATAAAGAAGCGCGGCGCCGAAACTGGTCTTGTTGAGGAGGCGAACATCGACCTGGAGCCCGCTTGCGAGAAGCATACTCACTTTATTTTCGCCGTGCGCGAGCGTCTGCACGTTTCGCGGATATTTCAGAATGTGTTCGGCCACGGCATCGATATTCTTCTGGCGATCCTGCCCGGGGCGCATCGTGACGAGCAAGTCGAGATCGCCGACGGTGTCGCGGCGGCGGCGCAGCGAACCTGCCGCTGTGACCGACTCGACGGAATCACCGGCTTGTTTGATGAACTCAGAGAGGCGTTCGGCGTCGCGGTCACCGGCATCCATGAGGAAACGGCCGGAGGAGCGCTTGGCTGACTCCGTGGCTTTCAGAATGTTCTGCTCGCTCTTTTCGCCGAAGCCGGGGAGATCGCGCAGTTTCCCTTCGCGGGCGAGCTTCTCAAGATCAGCCACAGTGGCGCATTTGAAATTGGCCCAGAGGAAAGCGACTTTCTTTGGGCCCAGCGACTGCAGAGCAAGCAACTCGAGCAGCGTCGGCGGATATTTCTTCAGCAGTTTCTGGCGCAACTTGTAGTTACCGGTCTCGAGGATCTCGCAGATGTGCTCGGCCATATTCTCGCCGATGCCGGGGAGCTCGCGAAGTTTCTTGACGTCCTTGGCGATGTCTTCGATGCGCTCGTGGAGGCTGAAAAGCAGGTCCGCCACCTTTTCGTAGCTCCGATAGCGGCCGATAATGGCACCGTCGATCTCGAGCAGCTGAGCCGTTTCGCGGAGGATGAGTGCTACTTCGCGGTTCTCCATGTTGCCTCTCTCACCGGACAATCATTTATAGCGATTGCGCTGGATTCGAAAGCCTACCGCTTCCGTTTCCGCCGGACAAACGCGGCATAGTAGAGCAAGCCGGAGATCGTTTTCGCATCGCGAATCTTGCCACTGCGGATCCAACGCTCGGCTTCGCCGAGCGTAAGGATTCGCGCTTCGATCTTTTCGTCATCTTCAGGACGAGCGTCGCCTTTCGTCAAACCTTCAGCCAGAAAGATCACCATCCGCTCGCTTAAAAATCCAGGGCTCGGATAGATTTCGAGCAGCTTTCGATACCGTCGCGCGGTATAGCCGGTTTCTTCCTGCAATTCGCGCGCTACGCCTCGCCGGAAGTCTTCGTCAGGCTCGCGGTGGCCGGCGACCAGCTCCCACATGAATTGTCCCGCGGCATACCGGTATTGACGGATGATCAGAATCCTACCGTCGTCAAACACCGGCAACACGACGACGGAACCAGGGTGAGTCACCACCTCGCGAACGACCTTTATTCCCGTCGGCTCGGTGAGCTCGTCGCGACGCACGCCGAATACGCGGCCTGTGTATTTAGTTTCGCTGCCTAGAATTTTAACTTTCGAGGTTCTTTTGGCCACCCGCGCTCCTATGCACTTTGACCGCCGATTTTATCCTATACTGGGTGGGAAAATTCCATGGCTATCCGCACAGTGATTGTCGACGACGAGAGGCCCGCGCGCGACGAGTTGCAGTTTCTCCTCCGCAGTTTTCCGGAAATCGACGTGATTGCACAGGGGAAAAACGGGATTGAGGCATTGGCACTCATCAAGGAGCACGATCCCGATCTCGTGTTTCTGGACGTCCAGATGCCCGGACTTGACGGCTTCGGCGTGATACAGAAGCTTATGGAGCGCAAGCTGCGCGTGCCGCCCATCGTTTTCGCAACGGCTTTTGAAAACTACGCGATTCAGGCGTTCGAGGTGAACGCCGTTGATTACGTGCTGAAGCCGTTCGACAAAGCACGTATCGCCAAAGCTGTGCAGCGCGCCAAGAAAATGGTGGAAGCGCAAATATCGCCAGTCGAGCGGCTTGAGAATTTGGTGGGCCAACTGGGGGCGGGGGCGCCTCGAGCCAAGACGGCGCACCCAGTCAAGCTGCTGGTGAAGTCGCAGTCGCGCATGTTTCTCGTGGATGCAGACGAGATGATCTACGCCTCCATTCAGGACGGCACGATTACGATTTTCGCGCGCGATGCCGAAGGAGTTTCGAACTACCGCACCATCGAGGAACTTGCCGCCGCGCTCGATGCGGATATTTTCTGGCGCGCTCATCGAAGCTATTTGATCAACATCAATCACATCAAGGAAGTGGTGCCGTGGTTCAAGTCGAGCTACATGCTGAAGATGAATGATAAGCGGCAATCAGAGATTCCGGTGTCGCGGGCGCAGACGAAGCGGCTGCGCGAATTGTTGAAGCTTTAGCACCCGGCCTGAAAGTCTCACGTCAGCCCCGACAGAGGCGGTCAGAGCGGGACGTGAGCTACTGTTGTGATGAACGAAGGCGGCCGGGCTCATTGGCGCAACGCAGTCGCTGTGCTAGCATCCCTCGTACACCTTTCGGAATGGATTTCTCTCTCACAAGCGATCAGCTCCTGATTCGCGACACCGTCCGCCAGTTTATGGAGACGGAGATGCGTCCAGTGATCCGCGAATACGAACGCGAGCACAAGTATCCCATTGCGGAGCTGCGCAAGCTCGGCGAACTGGGTTGCTGCGGGATGATGATTCCCGAAGAGTGGGGCGGCGCCGGCACGGATACGATCAGCTACGCCGTGATGATCGAGGAAGTAGCGCGGGTGGACGCCTCGACGGCTGTGGTAGTGAGTGTGACGAACACTGTATCCGCTGGCCCTGTGTTCAAGCACGGTACCGATGCGCAGAAGAAGAAGTATCTTTCGCGGCTGGCACGTGGCGAAATTATAGGAGCGTTCTGCCTCACCGAGCCACAGGCCGGCTCGGATGCCGGAGGAATTCAGGCACGGGCTGTGCGCGACGGCGATCATTACGTTTTGAACGGTACGAAGATATGGGTGTCGAATGGCGATATTTCCGGCGTCTACATCGTGTTTGCGAAGACGGACCCGGCGGCTGGGGCGCGCGGTATTACTGCGTTTCTTGTCGAGGGCTCGTTTCCGGGCTTTCGAGTGAGCCGCTACGAAGAAAAGATGGGCATGCATCTTTCGCCGACGGTGGAAATCGTGCTGTCGGATTGCCGGGTGCCGGTTGAAAACCGTTTGGGCGAAGAAGGGCAGGGCCTTCGAATCGCGCTCGAAGCACTCGATGGAGGGCGCATCGGGATTGGAGCGCAGTCGGTGGGGCTGGCGCAGGGCGCGCTTGAGACCGCCACGCGCTACGCGAAGCAGCGACGTACCTTCGGGCATCCGATCGCGGATTACCAGGCGATTCAATGGATGCTGGCGGACATGCAGACCGAGATCGATGCGGCGAGGATGCTGACGTATCAGGCCGCGCAGATGCGCGATCTTGAAATGCGCAAGAAGCCGTCCGGCGCGCCCGGACCTTCGCGTCTTGGCCCGTATTCAGCGCGCGCAAAACTCTATGCGAGCGAAATGGCCAACCGCGTGGCCTATAAAGCCGTGCAAATACATGGCAGCCTGGGTTATTCGCGAGAGAGTGACGTAGAACGCTACTATCGCGACGCGCGCGTGCTGACCATTTATGAAGGAACGAGCGAGATGCAACGGCTCGTGATTGCGCGCGATCTGCTTCGCGCTCCGGGGGGCCGGTAGTTGGCAAAACGCAAGCGAGTCTTGAGCGGCATGCGGCCCACCGGCCGGCTTCACCTTGGCCACTATTTTGGCGCTTTGCAGAACTGGGTGAAGTTGCAGGACGAATATGAGTGCTTTTACTTCGTGGCGGATTGGCACGCGCTGACGACGCACTATGAAGACACTTCGTCGATTGCCGAAAACACGTTGCAAGTGGTGATTGACTGGCTTTCGGTGGGGCTTGACCCTGCAAAATCGACACTCTTCGTGCAGTCGAATATTCTCGAGCACGCGGAACTTCACGTGCTGCTCTCGATGATCGCTCCGCTCAGCTGGCTTGAGCGCGTGCCCACCTACAAAGAACAGATCGAGAATTTGAAGGATCGCGATCTGGGAACGTACGGGTTCCTAGGTTACCCGCTGCTGCAATCGGCGGATATCGTCATGTATGGCGAGCCGAAGCAGGAGCTGCTTGTACCAGTCGGCGAGGACCAGGCCCCACACGTGGAGTTGACGCGGGAAGTTGTGCGTCGGTTCGATACGCACTTTGGATTTGTGGTGAAAGACGCACTCTTTGACGCGGGAAACCAAACCGCTCTCGAACAGGCCGTCGACAGTGCCAAAGTCACTTTGCCTCGCGTGGAAACTCCGTTACTCGGGAAGGAGCGCAGCGCTGCTTTGGCAGCAGCATTCAGAAAACGCGCGCTCGAAATCGGTGTCGAGAATTTTTTTGAGAGTGTGGGGAAGTACAAGAAATTCTTTGCAGTCGACCAAGTGCTGCGCGAGCCAGCTTATCTGCCGACCGAGACGCCGCGACTGCCGGGCCTTGATGGGCGGCGCATGGCCAAGAGCTATGGCAATGCGATCTGGCTTTCCGATCCGCCGGACGAAATTCGCGCGAAGGTTCGGAACATGATGACGGATCCGCAGCGGATCAAGCGCACCGATCCGGGCCGTCCTGAGATTTGCCCCGTCTTTGCGTACCACAAATTATTTTCGCTGCCTGAGACGATCGCTAAAGTCGACCATGACTGCCGCACGGCGCAGATCGGCTGCGTGGATTGCAAGAAACTGATGGCCGAAAACCTGGTGACGTGGATCGAGCCTATTCAGACACGCCGCAAAGAATTAGAGGCGCATCCGGAGAGCGTTTGGGATATCCTCGACGCAGGTTCGAAGAAAGCGCAGAAGGCCGCGCGACGGACGATGAAGCGCGTGCGGAACGCGATCTTCAAATGGAACGAAGCGCGAGAGTAAGCGATTCGCGATTGAAACAGGGGAGCACAACCTGAAGAATGGCGTCACCTTATCGAATTAATTTGCCGGCGTATGAAGGCCCGCTCGATCTTCTGCTCGATTTGATTCGCAAGCAGGAGATGGACATCCACAATATTCCCATCGCCAAAATCACCGAACAGTATCTGGATTATCTCCACCAGCTTGAAAAATTCGATATCGACGTTTCGGCGGACTTTATCTACATGGCCGCCACGCTGATCCACATTAAATCCAAGATGCTTCTGCCGGCCGACCCGCTCGCCGGACCCGAAGGGGAGCAGGATCCTCGCGACGAGCTGGTCCATCGGTTGCTCGAGCATGAGAAATTCAAGAATGCGGCGCAACTGCTTTACCAAAAGCAGCAGATTGAGGATCACGTCTGGTCGAATCCGGATAAATCGCTTTACGGAAGCGAGGAGACGGAAGGGGAGCTGGTCGTTTCGCTTGTGGATTTGGTGAAAGTGTTCTCGCAGGTGCTCGAACGGCGGAAAGAAGTTCCAAAATTCGAACTGCGCCACGATACGGTGACGATCGCGCAGATGATGGACCGGCTGCGGCAGCAGTTGATCGGAACAGATGAAGCAGTGTCACTCATCGAGTTTTTTGAGTCCTGCACGACGCGCAATGCCATGATTGTCGCGCTGCTTGCGGTGCTGGAGATGGTGCGCATGCAGGCGGTGCTTCTCGTTCAGTCGGATCTTTTCGCGGACATCCGGCTGCGCAAACACAAAATGTTTGACGCCGTGTTTGCGGGGCCTGACGCGATGTCGCAGATCGAAGAACAGTATTTGTAACTGTCGCCTTCAGGCGGGCGGTTGAGTCGAGACGCAAGATAGGGTGCCCACATATGACGCCACAAGAAATTCAAGCCGCGCTCGAAGCGATAATCTACGCCGCGGACGAGCCAGCCTCGATCGATCAAATCAGCCGTGCGCTCGGCGTGGAAAAGACAGAGGCGAGGGCTGCGCTTGACCTGCTGGTCGCGTCCTATTCGACCGAGGATCGCGGAATCGAAGTGCGCAAGGTGGCGGGCGGATGGAAGTTTTATACCAAGCCACAGCATCACGACGTGGTGCGGCGCTTCATCAAGAGCCTGCAGCCGCCTATTCGCCTTACGATGCCCGCGCTCGAAACTCTTGCTGTGATTGCCTACAAGCAGCCGGCAACGGTGCCGGAAATTAATGAGATCCGAGGAGTCAACGTGGGAGGCGTGATCAAGACGCTGCTTGAGAAGCGGCTCATCACTACGGCAGGCCGCAAGGCTGTAATTGGCAGGCCCATTCTGTATCGAACGTCGAAACAATTCCTGATGCGATTTGGATTGTCGGACCTGGAAGAATTACCGAGCCTGAAGGAATTCGAGCAACTCGCGCAAGCTGCGCTTGGCTCCGACGAGGGCGTCGCGCCGACGGAACCGGATGATGCCGCTCTGACGGGCGGGGAAGTAACGAGCCCGGCGGAACTGAGTGCGGATGCGCGCGAAGCAGCGGTGGAAGCAGAATCTATGGATGAATCTGGCGAGCAATCCGCTGAAGCCGAGCTTACTGCTTCGCCCGCAGAATCCGCTGCCGAGGTGTTTTCCGAATCGGATGAATCACCCTCGGATTCGCAGGCGAAAGGTACTTCTGCATAATTAGAATTTTCATGGCCAGCGGGCCATTTTGTACGTCTCGTCGACTCGTATTAGGTATTCCGCGTTCGCGTCCGCAGCAGTTTTCCGTTACTCTATTAGCGCATAAATGGAAGTTATGATGGTTATTCAACGAAACTGATGGAAGAGCGCCTGCAAAAAATCATCGCGCGCGCGGGTATTGCGTCGCGGCGGCATGCGGAAGATCTCATTCGATCCGGCATGGTGACCGTGAACGGTCGAACTGTTACGGAACTGGGCTCAAAAGCCGACGAGGCGACCGACCACATTAAAGTTTCCGGCAAGCTTATCCATCCTGGCCACGATCGCGTCTACCTGGTGCTCAATAAGCCGCCGGAAGTGGTCTCCACGATGAGCGATCCGGAAGGTCGTCGCTCGCTGCAGGATCTTCTTCACGGGGTTCCGGTGCGCGTGTTTCCAGTCGGACGGCTCGAATACCATTCGATGGGATTGGTTTTTTTGACCAATGACGGGGAACTCGCCAATCGCATGCTCAAGGCCCATCGTCTCCGGCAAACGTATCTTCTGAAACTGAAATCCCTTCTTACATTTCAGGAGATCGAGCAGCTCGCGCGTTCCACCGGCGCGCGGATCACGCGAGTCCGCGGCAAGGAATCGCCGTGGTACGAAGTGACGCTCACCGAAGCTCGACGTGATGCGCTGCGCAATCGACTTTTCCAGACCGGCCATCCGGTCGAGAAAATAAAACGCGTTCGCGTCGGCAGTCTTGAACTTGGCTCGCTTCAGCCCGGCGAGCACCGTACGCTTTCGTCCGAGGAGATAGCCGCGCTGTCACGCGCAATCGAAGGCAAGCTCGAACCGGCTTCGGAGCCTCCTATCAAACGAACGCAGGTGAAGCGGCCCGCTAAGAGCGCAGCTACACGCCGCGGGGGCGAAAGACGCCCCGACCGCAAGTCGGAACGTCAGCCAGGATCCAACGTCAAGCGCCAGGGAAGATCCGAACTGACGAAGCGATTGCGCACAAAACCGAGGAAAGCCCGTTGAGAGCCCGCCGCGCATGAGCACTTTGATCCGTGAACTCGTTCCGGAATATATCCGAGAACTCGCGCCGTACGTCCCGGGAAAGCCGATCGAGGAGGTCGAGCGGGAATTGAAAACTACCGCCATCAAACTCGCTTCGAACGAAAATCCGTTGGGCCCTTCGCCGCTGGCGATCGAGGCCGCGAAGAAAGCGCTGGCCGGCTCGAACCGTTATCCCGACGGAAGCGGGACGTTTTTGCGTGACGCGCTCGCGAAGAAGCACGGCATACCTGCCGACAATATTATTCTTGGCGGAGGCTCCACGGAGCTGATCGATCTTTCCGCGCGCATGGTTTTGCGCCAGGCGGATTGCGGGGTCACATCCTACGGTTCTTTTCCCCTCTACTACACGGCCATTCGGGCCACCGGCGCGCGATACATCGAGGTCCCACAGCGCGATTATCACTTCGACCTCGATTCGATGGCCGAGTTCCTGCTGCCCGAAACGAAACTGATCTTTCTGGCGAATCCGAATAACCCGACGGGGACGATGTTTGACGCCGACGAATTGGATCGGTTTCTCGCGCAAGTTCCCGAGCACGTCCTCATCGTTCTGGACGAAGCCTATTGCGATTATGTCGAGACTCCAAACTACACACGCTCGATCGAGCTAGTGCGCGGCGGTCGCAACATAGTCGTGCTGCGAACATTTTCGAAGGTGTACGGCTTGGCCGGTCTGCGAATCGGATATGGAATTGGCCCAGCCGCCCTGCTCGATGAAATGAACAAGATTCGCGGGCCTTTCAATACCTCGAATGTGGCCCAAGCGGCGGCGCTGGCCGCGATTGACGACGCGGAACACGTGCGGCGCTCGATTGAATCGAATCGCGCCGGCCTCGCTCAGCTTTCTTCAGGACTCTCGAAGCTCGGCATTAAATTTGTGCCATCGTTCACAAATTTTGTATTGGTGGATTTTGGCTTTGAGACCGAGCCGCTTTCCGGCGAATTCCTGAAACGCGGAGTAATCGTGCGCCCCATGCGATGGATGGGTTTCCCGAATTGCATTCGCGTATCGGCGGGCACTCACGGGGAAAACGCGAAATTTCTGCAAGTACTTACCGAATTGCACGCTTCCCACCACAACAGCCACAAGCCCCGGAAGTAACGCAAATGGCAAATGACGCGCCGTCCCCGGACGATCCCGTTCTCGAAATTCTTAAAACCAGTAAAACGATTGCGGTGGTCGGGCTTTCAAGCCGCCGAATGCGCCCCAGTTTCGGCGTTGCCGAATACATGCAATCGGCCGGATACAGGATCATCCCTGTGAACCCCAATGAAACCGAGGTCCTTGGCGGGAAAAGTTATCCTCGCTTGGAAGATGTTCCGGAGCGCGTGGACATCGTCGATATTTTCCGCCGTTCAGAATATGTTCCAGGCATTGTGGAGTCGGCGATTCATATCGGAGCGCGCACTGTTTGGATGCAGGAAGGCGTGTTTCATCCAGCAGCAGCGGCCCGAGCGCGCGAGGCGGGACTATTTGTGATCGAGGATTCCTGTATTCTCAAGGAACACATGAGCCGGCGTCGCGCCCTGGCCTATTGAAGCGCGTAGACCTTCAAGATGTGCTTCCCCGGTTCCGCGATTACGAGCGATTGCCCATCCGGCGCGATTTGAAATGCGCTCACAAGAAGGTCGTGCAGAATTGGCCGGAAGCTTCCATCCTTAAGACCAACCCACACCAGGTTGCCTGATTTGTCGTCCGGACCACGCTTCAAGAGCACACGATTTTCGTCGAGGCCGAATTGAAAGCGTCCGAACCCAGCTCGAGTTTTCAGCGGTTGAGTTGGATGATTCAGTTCGCGTACTTCGATCGTATCGGCATCGACAAAATATCCAACGCGATTACCGGATGGCGCGATAGTCAGCTTGCCTTGAAATTCTGGGATTCGCGTCATCTCCCGGACTCCCTCATTCAGCAGATCGAGCTGCACAAGGACATCCCTGCCCGATAGGCTGAGATTCCTCCCGATGGCATAGGCCTGGTTGTGTTTCGCGTCCCAGGTGATGCCGTCGAACGTGTGTCCTTCGAAAAGAGTAACAGCCTTGCCCTGAGACGGTTTCATGCGGACGATCTGAAATGGTCCGCCACCGGTGACATAAACGATCGTCTGGCCGTCGGCCAACCATGTTGCGTTTCCAGCTTCTTCAATGAACCGATCTTTTGAACCGGCCACTCGAATTTCCCCGCCGTTCTCGTCGAATAAGGCGATCCCTTTTGTGGTGGTTGGTGAACTTTCATCATCGGTGGCCGGCTTTTGAAACGTAATGTCAGCAGCTAGGAGGCGGCTATCAGGCGACCAGGAAATCGAATCCACCTGGAAACTCAGCGGGGGAGGCGCCGGCATGAATTTTTCACCTTCGACGATTCTGCGCTTGCCACCGTTTGGTGACGCTATCCATATGTCGTCGCGCTGGATCACGATTTTCTTCATACGCTTCTGGCGCTGTACGACGAAGACGATCTTGTTGTCAGGAGCGACGGAAAAGTGCGAGCAGTCTTCTTCGATAATGAATTTGGGTTTCTCTTGTGCAGCGGTTGAAATGGAAACAAGCCCAGCTAAGGCCACGAGCGCGGCAAGACATGAGGGAAATCGCATGTTTTGAGGAATTCTCACTTTTGCCCGGCAGATTTCTTCTGAATTTTCCGGATTTCATCAAGTCGCTGCCGGATGCGAGCTTCAAAACCCTGATCAGTCGGCGTGTAATATGTGCGGCCGATAAGACTCTCTGGCAAGCACGTCATATCAGTGAGTTTCTCCTCGCTGTCGTGTGCGTATTGATAGCCTTTTCCGTAACCCACATTTCGCATCAGACCCGTCACAGCGTTTCTTAGATGCAAAGGAACAGGCTCCGCGATCGTATTCTTCAAATCTTGCTGCACTTCACCATAGGCTTTATAGACTGCATTCGATTTGGGCGCGAGCGACAAATAAACCGCGGCTTGCGCCAGCGCGAGATTTCCCTCGGGCGGCCCGAGAAAATCGAACGCATCTTTTGCCGCCAGGGTCACGGCGAGCGCGTTCGGCTCGGCGAGGCCGATATCCTCGCTCGCCATCCGCACCATGCGTCGAGCGAGGTACAACGGATCTTCACCCGATTCGAGCATGCGCGCTAGCCAGTAGAGTGCGGCGTCAGGATCGGAATTGCGAACGGACTTGTGCAACGCCGAGATGAGATTGAAATGCTCTTCGCCGGACTTATCGTAAGGCAGCAGCTTCTTCTGCAGCACTTCTTCGAGGACCGCCTGCGACACCACCCGGCGGCCAGCCGCATCCGGCGCGGTTCCAAAAACCAGCGCCTCGAGTGTGTTGTAGGCCGAGCGTGCATCGCCGTTCGCAAGGATCGCAATTCGCTCGATAATTTCGTCGCTGATCTCGATATTTTCGTTGCCAAGACCGCGCGTGGGATTTTCCAAAGCGCGGCGAAGCAGTACAGCAACCTGCTCTGCCGAAAGCGCTTTCAGGATGTACACCTTCATGCGCGAGAGCAGCGGCGAAATCACTTCGAAGGACGGATTTTCGGTAGTCGCGCCGATCAGCACGATGTTGCCGGCTTCCACGTGCGGCAAAAACGCGTCCTGCTGCGCGCGATTGAAGCGGTGCATCTCGTCCACAAACACGATCGTGCGCCGGCCATAGCGACGGACGCCTTCGGCCTTGGCCATCACTTCTTTGATTTCCTTGATGCCTGCCAGAACCGCGCTAAAGGGAACGTATTCGGACTTCGTGCGACGGGCGATGATTCGGGCGAGAGTTGTTTTCCCACATCCTGGCGGCCCCCAGAAAAGCATCGAGCTCAAGTCATCGCGCTCGATTTGGGTGCGGAGCGGTTTCCCGGGGCCGAGCAGGTCTTCCTGGCCGATGAATTCGTCGAGCGTTTGCGGGCGCATGCGGTCAGCCAACGGCCTTCCCGCGAGAGGCTCGTCCTGCGGCTCGATTGTCCTAAATAATCCCACTGCGTGCCTTCCGGTACAGCCTGCCAAAACTGCTAACGTTAACAAATCAGGCTAGCACGAAGCGGCAGGTGTACGAAACGCCGCAACAACACGCGCGCGGTCGCAACTCAGCTCACTGCAAAGTTACAATTGAAAGCAATGCGACGAATTTTCTCGTTGGCGATCCTACTGGTTGCGTCCTCCGTGTGCGCAGTGGTTAGCGCAAAGCTGGTCGCCGCTCCAGGCGAGCAGATTACTTCGTTCGAAGCCGATATCGTCGTGAATCCGGATGGAACACTCGCGGTGCGCGAAGACTTCGTGGTGCACAGCGAAGGGTCGTATTTCAAGTACGGCTTTACCCGCAACCTGCCGATCGACGATGAAGCTCGTTGGGACGAGCGATACGCGGGCAAATGGACGGCGGACAATGGGATCCGAGTGAGAATTCTCGAATTGACCGAGAACGGAGCGCCTGCCAGCTATCAACAGGGAGGCGGGGCCGGTTATCCGCAACTTCGAATCGGGCCGCGGGATGTCCCCCTCGCGCGTGGCGACCACCACTACGTCATCAGCTACACCGTCGACGGAGCTATTGGGTTTGGGTCCGCTCGCAACATCTTGTATTGGAACGCGATCGGCCACTACTGGACTCTACCTGTCGGCACGGCCCGCGTGACGGTCCATTTACCTGAAGGCATTGCGGAGGGCGACGTGACCAGCGAACCCCGCGTCGGAGGGCGGGGCGTTTCCAACAACAGGGGAGCGCCAACCGCGATCGCAGAAACGACCGAAAACGAAGCAGCGGGGGCATCGTACACAGCAGTGGGATTACAGCCGACTCAGAGTCTCAGCCTAGTTGTGACATGGCCTTCGGGAATCGTGAAAAAGCCGTCGTTGGGAATCTGGAATCGGGACAAATGGTATCTCGCAACGCCAGCCGCACTCTGTATCTACTATTTGTTCGCGTGGCTGGCTATCGGCCGCGCCCCGAAGCCGGGAACGATCGTCGTGCGTTATGAGCCGCCGCCCGGAATCTCGCCAGCGGCGGCACGCTATCTGATAACCACGGGGAGCGACGGACGGACGCTCGCCGCTGTGGTCGCTGCGCTTGCGGCGCGCAACTGCCTAAGCGTTGAAGCTCACGATGGTATATACAAACTTACGCGACTTGCATCCAACTCGGGCGAAGAAGGCAAACTCGCGCCGGAAGAATCGCACGCCCTAAAATATCTATTCGAGGATGGTCCGGTCGCCGAGATCAGCCCGTCCATGTCCCAGGAAAATAGTTTGCGCAACAGCCGCTATGTGGCGAATATCCAGGCCGATCTGGCGAAACGGTTCGCGGGCGTTTATTTTACGCGGCACATCGGCTATGTAGCGCTTGGCGTGCTCGCCACGTTCATCGCGTCATTCTTTTTCGCGGCCACGGCGCATGGCCGAGACACCAGCGGAGCATTCTTCATGACTACATGGCTTCTTTTTTGCGCATTAATTTTGGGCGCTATCGTTGAAACGGGCTTGCTACCTGCATGGAAGGCAGTCCTGCGCGGCACGACGGGATGGGTCAAACTCATGCCGGGAACTGCAGCGGCGGGCGTCTTCGTTTTTTTCTTCGGGCTGCTGCTCGTGCGGCTGGCGCAGGGAGTCTCTCCTGCGTTCGCGCTGATGGTGGCGGCGCTTGCATTGGTCAATCTCGTTTGGGCGCCATTCCTCAAGCGGGTGACGCAAGAGGGGCGCGCAACGCTCGACGCGCTGGAAGGGTTTCGCCAATTTCTCGTATCCGTGGAACAAGACCGGCTACACCGGCTGAATGAATCCGCGTCAAAGCCTGTTGCTGAAGTTGAATATCTTCCGTATGCGATCGCCCTTGAAGTGCGGGAAGCCTGGGGCGATCACCTTGCTGAGGCATTCTTCGCAACCACGATTCAGCGTTAAGGCACGCAAGTCACTCTACAAGGCTACGCTGGCGAGCGGCTTCGAACAATGCGATGGACGCAGCAACGCCTGCATTGAGCGAGTCAACAGATTGGTGCATGGGAATCGAAATCGCGCCGTCGGCAGAGTGCAATACTTCCGGCGCTAATCCCGCACCTTCATTGCCGACAAATATCGCCGATGGATCTCGAAGATCTGGATAGGCACGCGATGCCCGCGTTTCAGCTGGAGAAGAATTCAGTCCGCGTCCGCTCGCCGCGATGATTTTTACCTGCGCCATTTTCAACTGCGCGAGCAATACTGGAAGCGCAATTCCGCGAAGCAGCGGCAAGCGCAGCGCTGATACCGCTGAAGCTCGCAGTGCCTTCGGCGACCACGGATCGGCCGTGCCCCGCGCTGCAACTACGCCGGTGGCTCCGAATGCTTCGGCTGATCGCACGATTGTGCCCACGTTCCCCGGGTCCTGCACGCCTGCCATTACGACGACGAGCGGGGAAGCGCCAAGACGCGCGCCGTTTTCGTCGGCAGCCCCTCGCAAAATATCTTCAAATTCCCACTTTGGCGCGCGGAACAGCGCGGCGATACCTTGCGGCGTTTCGGTTCCGGCCGCGTTCGCAAATAGTTTGTCGGTCGTTCGCAAAATCCGCGAACGCGCTATACCAGCCTCACTGGCACTCGCGGCCCTCAAAATCGTATCGAGCACGGGTTCAGCTGATTCGCTCACGAGCAGCGCTTCTGCCTCAAGGCCGGAGCGCAGCGCGTCTTCTACAAGCTTTGGCCCCTCGACGCCGATTGGCTCGCTTTCAGCTGGGCCGGTACCTCGCAGTGCAGCGCGAAACCTCTTCAACCAGCGGTTTTCGCGGCTGGTGATTAGATCGCTTTCGTCGGAGGCCATTCGCGGATGGTACGTCATGCCGCAAGCCTAACAAACGTTGCGCGCATCGTAAACGCAGGCATTTGCAAGCCTATTGAATCGAAGGCATCAACTTCAGGCAGTCGTGTGACGCCTTGCATAGCCCGCGTTGGCTGTGGTACGTTGCCGCGCAGACAGATTCGGGGGCGTAACCCGCCGTGAGCGAACAATTTGCCCGTTGAAGTCCTAAAAATTTCGCCGGATTCGCCCGAGCCGAGCGTGGTGGACTATGCAGCCGACTTCATCCGTCGCGGCCGCGTGGTAGGAATGCCCACTGACACTTTCTACGCTCTCTCCGCCGATCCTTTCAATCTTTCGTCCATCGAACACGTCTTTCGCGTAAAAGGCCGCGCTGAGAATAAGGCTTTGCCAATTCTCGTGAATTCCATCGAACAGGCCGTAACGCTCGCCCGCGATTTGCCCGATTCGTTCCTCGTTCTCGCGCACAAATTCTGGCCCGGTGCTCTGACGCTGGTTGTAGAGGCAACGCACCGGCTGCCTCTGAAGGTTACTGGGAATACGGGACGGGTTGCGTTGCGCTGGCCGGACTCGCGGATCGCGTCTGCGCTGATTGAAGCGGTGCACGGCCCCATCACCGGCACCAGTGCGAACCTTTCGGGATTTCCTTCGTGCACGAATGCAAGTCAGATTGTGAAACAGCTCGGGGAGCGCCTGCCGCTGATTCTCGATTCCGGAGACACCGGTGCGATCATGGCTTCGACGATCGTGCGCATAAGCGGAAATGAATGGACGATCGTGCGCGAGGGCGCAATTCCCGAATCCGAGATCACCGCAGCTCTGCAGTAGCGCTCGATCTTTCGCGCGACGAACCCACCTGCGTCTCGATGAATTATGCGGCCCTAAGATGTGCCTGTGCAGCTTCTTCAGTGGGCGCGAACCCGTAGAATCGCGACTCGCACTTGATGCACCGGTACGGGCGCAGCCCGATCACGCTGAAAAAATACTTCTCAAACGGACCGTGACGATGAGAACGAAATACCTCTTTGCTGCTGCAATGTGGGCACGGGCGTTTGATGTTTAGCTTCATTCTCAAGACTTCTTTCTCCCCCCGTGGTCCGAGGGGGGATGGACCAGCGAAATAAGCGTTCACACTTCAGCGCATAAAAAATGTAAATTCCCGCACGCTCGGTCGCTATACAGTTTTTCCTGCAGGTGACGTCTTATAACGCTGTACCGAAGACCCGCCAATAGGCTACGTCTTAGTTTCCCTGTACCCCGGTACAGCAGACGGCCCCTGTTCCTTTTCTGGTCTTGCTGAACTGCGGTTTCCGTCGTTTACTCGCGCCACGCAATAGGCGTATCCAACATCGTTAGTTATTTCGTTCCGTTCAAGCCTGCCCGCCCGCCGATTGCTTGATTCTGGGACCGCACGCAGATCCCTTCGGTCGAATTCAATCCTGGTGAATGCCCTCTGCTTCTCGGAGGGAAGGGGAGTTCTATGGAACTTTTTCGTGGCAGACGTGTGTGCGTAGACGTGTTGTGTAGATTCGCGCTCGTCGCCGTAGCCCTGGTCACGGGCTCTACGGTGGCGTTCGCTCAATTCCGTGACGGCCATGGCGGCGACGGCGGCTCCGCAACTGGAAATCACTCGCTCGACCCTGGCGTCCGTGGTGGTCCTCCGGGGGCGGGCGGTCCGCTGGGCGGTATGAGCACCGACTATCAAAATTTTTTCACAGCTGCTCTAGCGCGGTTTCAGGAGACCGATTCCGTTTCTGGAAAAATAACAAACGAAAACGGAACAGGGCTCGGCCCGCGTTTCAATGCCACGAGTTGTAGCGGGTGCCATGCGTTCCCGGCCGTCGGCGGCTCAAGCCCGGCAAGCAATCCACAGATCGCAATGGCAGTTGCGGACGGAGCGACGAACAAAATCCCCCGCTTTATCACAGCAAACGGCCCGGTTCGCGAAGCCCGCTTCATCCGTAATCCCAACGGGAGTCCGGACGGTGGCGTCCACGATTTGTTTGTAATCACTGGACGTTCGGACGCACCTGGCTGCAATATCACTCAGCCGGACTTCGAGTCGGCAATCGAGCAGGGCAACATCATTTTTCGCATTCCGACTCCGCTCTTCGGCGCCGGGCTGGTCGAAAGTATTACCGACACCGCGATTGTGACAAACGCTGCTAATCCCCACAAAGCAGCGCTTGGCATTTCCGGACAAGTGAATCGTAGCGGTAACGATGGCACAGTCACTCGTTTCGGTTGGAAGGCGCAGAATAAGTCCCTCGTGATGTTCGCAGGTGAGGCCTATAACGTGGAACAGGGCGTTACCAACGAACTATTTCCAAACGAACGGGACGAAACACCAGGCTGCATGTTCAACGCACTACCCGAGGATTCGACCGTACTCAATCCCAACGGAAGCTCGGTCTCCACAGCCTCGGACTACTCTTCCGATCTGGTCAACTTCGCGGCATTCGGTCGTCTTTCTGCTCCGCCGACGCCTGCTCCTGCAACGGCGACGACGCTCATCGGTCAGCAGGTGTTTAATCAGATTGGCTGCAACGCGTGCCATACGCCATCGATTAACAGCGGCAGCACGTTCTATGGCACCGGTCTCAACAATGTCCCCGTGAATGCCTTCTCGGACTTCCTGATTCACAACATGGGGATAGGCTTAGCCGACCAAGTGGGTCAGGGCCTCGCGAACGGGATGCAATTCCGGACGGCGCCTCTATGGGGAGTGGGGCAGCGCATCTTCTTCCTGCATGACGGTCGAACTTCTGATCTCGTGCAGGCAATCGAGGCGCACCGTAGCCAGGGATCGGAAGCCAATCAGGTAATCAACAACTTCAACCAACTCTCGGCGAGCCACGCAGCAGCGCTGTTAGCATTCTTGCGTTCGCTTTAGAGTTGTAGGTTCAGTACGCCCTGGCATGCTGGATGACGGGAGAAAGACCGCGGAGACTGGCGGGTTCCGCGGTCTTCTCCTGATCACGTTGTCTGGTTGGTGGGTTTCTACACAATCCGTCTGGTTTTCTACTGGCCGAATTTATTCGCCCGAATTGCGCTGTGGCGGTGCCGAGGGGAATTGAAACAGTAATCCGGTTTCCACTTCCACAGGCTGTCCATTCGCGATGTAGGGGTTGAACTCCCACTTTGCTAGAGCCTCAGTGACGCTCTTCACCTGCTCCGGAAATCCCGCAATCGCGTGAATGTGTTCGAGCTTTCCATCCGCACCGATGATTAACCGCAATGGCACGCTCCCGTATCTGGGTCCCGTCATCACCGGATCAACTTTATGCGCAATGTGATCGCTGTAGGCAGATTCGGGAATGCAGAGCGGCCAACCGCGCTGTACCGCGGTCCCATCCGCTGACGAAGCGCTTCGCTCCTGCATCAATGACAATTTCCTCAGCGATTCTACTAGCATCTCGGCGGCGGCCTCCCGCCTCGCCGTGATCGAAAAAATAATCGTATGGCAACGGATTTCGGCTGCTAATACAATGTGGCTCAATCCAGCCCCGCTATAATCAAGGCGCGCGAAATCGATTCCCCCGAGTTTGACGTGAGCCACGGCATTCGGAGCCGAAAGACTCGTGTCGAGCCCCTTCTTTATCGCATTCAGAAAACCCGTCGCGTCCTTTGCCGGCTCGGGAGCGAAAAAATTGTCCTGTGCGGAAATCTGCATCGTAGCTACAAGCTCGCCCCCAGGCTTTAGCGCGGCCAGCGAATAATACCCCGACGCAGACGGCTCCGGCCCTTTCAAGTCCTCCACCCAGCCAGACGGAAGCCGATAGCGGAGCCCGAAATAATCATCCTCAAAAACTCCGTTCTTCACCTCTCCGCCCTCTGGCTCCGGATATTTCGCGGCCACGTCGCCTTTAGCCACACAAGCCAGTAGCACCATCCCTGCCACGCCGAACAATCGCGCGAGCATTTGAAGCCGGCTCACAATCACAAATTTTCCTCCTGCAAAGTCTCTTGAGTTGCGCTTCTGGGCGGGCTCCCCACAGTGTACCCACTCAACATCACGATGCAACTCCTATGAAATTCACATTCGCTTGCCCGGTAATGCGAACGTATCGTGAAGCCCGCTCACCCGCCTCCCATCGCACAAGGCATCCGAATTCCCATGTTGCAAAATCTCGCTTTTCGGATAGCCGTGCAAAGCAATCAGCGACATAGCCCGAACTCACTAAGAGTCTCTCGCAAGCGCATGTATTCTCAATGACTTACGTTCCTAGTTATGGCAGCCCACGATACAAATTTTGGCAACCCATTTGCACTCGAGCGCGTGTTGCTCTTGCCGCCTTTCGGCTGGGGCACTCGGGGGAACAACATGATTCGCGAGCGCGCAACGAAAGTCATCTTCTTCGCTCTTCTTTTCGCAATCTTCGGGATTGCACAGGCCTTCACACCAGGCGCGGCCATGGGCCAAAGCACAATTGCCACCGGCAGCATTCAAGGCACGATTCTGGATTCCAGCGGCGGGGTTATTCCGTCCGCGAAAGTTTCCATCCGCAATAAAGACACCGGCCAAACTTTTCAGGTGGCCACGTCTTCCAGCGGCGCTTACACCTCCGGCGCCATCGTCCCGGGGAATTATTCGGTTCGCGCTGAGGCTCAGGGCTTTAAGACCGTGGAGCAAGCTGTCGTCGTGCGAGTGGGCGAAACAGCCGGGTCGAATCTCACGTTGCCGGTGGGTGCGGGGAGCACCGTCGTCGAAGTGGAGGCCCAGGCGGTCACGGTAAACACCGAGCAGGCCAGCGTGCAGGGTGTGCTCGGCAAAGAGCAAATCGAAAACCTGCCGGTCAACGGGCGCAACTTCCTCGATCTCGCGCAGCTCGAACCCGGCGTTCAAGTACAGGACGGCTCGGACTTCGATCCCACCAAAGTCGGCTTCTCCTCGATTTCATTCGGCGGCCGATTTGGGCGCACCGCGCGAATTGCCGTGGACGGTGTGGACGTCAGCGACGAGACGGTTGGTACGACCACAGAAAATATTCCCGCAAGCGCCATTCAAGAATTCAGCGTGAGCCAGTCGTCGCTCGACCTTTCGAACGAGCTCACTTCCTCCGGCGCGGTGAACGTCACGACGCGCTCCGGAACGAATGATTTCCACGGCGAAGGCTTCGCGCTTTTCCGCAGCAGCGCCTTCTCCGCTGCTCTTCCGGAGCCGCCTCCTCCGGCGCCACCGCTCCAGTCTCCCTACGCACGCAATCAGGACGGTGGCAATTTCGGCGGAGCGATTATCAAGGACAAGCTCTTCTTCTTCCTCGATGCAGAGCATATCAACCAGAATCTATCCGCCCCTGTCGTGCCGTCCGATCCGTTTACGTCGTTCACTGGCAACTCAAGCGCTCCGTTTCATGAGACCGATTATGACGCCCGGCTCGACTGGATCCTCGGGAAGGGCATCCGGATGTTCTACCGCTTCAGCTATTTTGACAGCCTGGCGGTCTCCGCCGGCGGGTTGATCGGCTTTCAGCCGTACGAGGACAAGAACTACACGAAGACGCACGTTGTGGGAGCCGACTTCACTTCCTCCGGCTTCACCCACAGTTTCCGCTTTGAATATCTTAAATTCATCAATAACCTGCGCGACATCGTCGCCGGGTCCGACCTCCCCTTCGCCAATTTCCCGGTAAGCATCAATATCTTCGCCTCGAATTTCTTCACAGGGCCGAATTTCCTTGCACCACAGCAAACATTCCAAACCGACCGCCAAATAAAATACGACGGCAGCAAGCTCCTGGGCTCTCACATCTTGCGCTACGGTGTCTCGTACAACCGCTTGCGCGGCGGCGGCCTTTTTTCCTTTAGCGCGATCACTGCCAACGTGCTCCCCATCGCGAATGCGACGGAAGTTGCGTTCGCCGCGATGCAACCTGGTGGCGCGGGAAACCCACTCAACTATCCTGTCGACAACGTTACGCTCGGAAACGGCAATAACTGCGACACCGAAATTCCCGCGTTCAACGCGCCTTGCAGCGGTACGCCTCCGGATAATCGATTGGGTCTTTATGTTGGTGACAGCTGGAAAGTAAAACCAAATCTGATGGTGACGTACGGCCTGCGCTACGTCCGCGATACCGGCCGCACCGATAGCGACTTGCCGCCGCTTCCTGGTGTTAACGACCTGCTGCCGGGGTTCGGCAATCGCGTTCATCAGCCGAACTTGAACTTTGCGCCACAACTCGGAATTGCATGGGATCCGAAAAAAGATCAAAAGACGGTCATTCGCGCCGGCGTCGGTATGTTTTACGAAAATGCTATCTGGAACAATGCAGAATTCGACCGCCCCGAGCGTTTGGCAAACGGTGCTTTCCTGGCCAACCCTTCGGCTTGTTTGAACGGCAGCGGCTCTGGAGTTCCGTTTCCTGCGGGAAACACATTTCTAGGCGGAACTCAGAACACCGCAAACGACATTTGCTCTTCGCTGATCGGATCAACAATTGATGCAGGCGGAGGCACCTGCGCTGGGCTCACAGCCGCGGTTTGCGTTGCCAATTTTCAAACAACGTACCAGGCCGCCACTGCAACAGTGGGAGCCAGCGCACCAAACCCCAACTACATTCCAAATCTGATCGCATCTGGTTCGGCGATTCCGCTTGGAGCGCTGGCACCGGGCTATCGCACTCCGTATTCAATACAGATAAATGCTGGGATTCAACGACAACTCTTACCCGGCATGGTTCTCAGCGTGGACTATCTTCGCAATGTGAATCTTCACTATTTGATTGGTGTCGACGTGAACCACAGCGGCGACACCCGGTTCTTTAGTAAGACCGCCGCGCAACAGGCGATTGCTTCCACGCTAAGCGCGTGCGGCGCCGCGACGATCGATGCGGCCATCGCGTCTTGCCCTGGCCTTCATCCTCCCTCAGGCGGAAGTCCGGCTGGAGGCGCGACGATGTCCGACTTTGGCAGTTTCGGATTGGATTCAGCTGCGGACTTGGGCGTTGGCAGTTGCGAAACCGCGCTCGGATTTCAGTGCGCCTTCCAGGGCGTGAATCCGGCTTTGGGGCCCGCGGTTTTTCTGCAACCCATCGGACGCTCCGTTTACAACGCATTGGACGTAAAACTTGTGGACAACGTCAAAGCTCCGTTCCGCGGAGTACGCTACCTGAACTTCCAGTTCGCGTACGCTCTTTCCCGGTTCACAAATTGCGGCGCAGCGCTCTCCACGTCCGCAGGGACGTCTCCAGCTGCGGCAGACCAGGATTTCGTCAATCCTACTGTCGACAACAACAGACCGTGCGGATTTAGCGGGCCTTCTTCTTTGGACCGCACGCACCAATTTTCATTCGGCGGCTATGCCGATCTGCCGCTTCATTTCCGCGTCGGAACGATCTTCCACTTCGATAGTCCGCTCGCCAGCGCTCTTGCCGTTCCTACCACCGGAAATGGAGCCGGAGAAATTTTCAGCACCGATTTCACCGGCGACGGAACGGTGGGCGATCCAGTCCCTGGCACCAAAACGGGGGCATTCATGCGCGGCGTGTCCGTGGGAGGGCTGGCGAATCTCGTAAACAATTACAACAACACGATTGCCAACAATCCAACCCCGGCCGGAAATGTCCTCATCAACGACGGCCTGTTTACGCTTGCCCAATTGCAGTCGCTGGGAGGGGTCGCACCCGCTTTGCAGCCGGTTGTACCTGGTGAAGTCGGCCTCACTTGGCTCAAGACGTTCGATGCGAGCCTCACCTGGGCCGGGAAAGTTACGGTCAAAGATCGCGCCATTGCCGTCGAGCCCAGCGTCAGCTTCTACAACCTGTTCAACTTCTCGAACTTCAACATTCCAGGAAACGTCTTGAGCGGAATTCTGACGGGCGGCCCGGGTTCGCTCAATGGCACAACCCGCGCGGACGCTTCCGTTGTTCGAGTGGGGGTTGGTACAGGCGTGTTCTCGCTGGGCGCGCCGCGCACCATTGAATTTGGGCTCAAGCTTTCGTTCTGAGGCTCCCTCGCTGTGGTCCATCGGGCTGGCGCCTCGGATTTTGAGGTGCTCGCCCGATGGACCAATCTTCCTCTATCAAAAAACCAAGCCTACCTTTCGCCTTGAGCGCTTTCACGTTAGCCAATACACTGACGGAAGGATGAAGACGGCAAAACAGCTCGCAGTGGCTGCCGCGATCCTGGCGGGGCTGGTCTTAGGCACAGCATTTCGCACGCCCGATCCGCTACAGCAGCAACAAGAACAACGCCCGTCCGACCTTCAGCGTTATTTTCTCGAAAATGGCGTCTCTATCGATCTCGGCCCCAATTGGAAGCCGTCCGGTGCCAGCAACGCGGCGCCTCCGGGAGGTCTTGGCCCGTACGCGCCTCCCTTTCGTTTTAACCAGATCTTATTTCTAACCAACGAGCATCAATACACGCTGCTGCAGCTCGCCACCTCCGACAATCCGTTGATCGGCCATGATGCCTACTGGCTCGATACGCAAATGCATGCAACGAACGGCAGCGGCACGAGCCTGCCGGATTATCTGTTCTTTCTTTTTCTGCCGCCGTCCCATTCCTGCATGGACGATGTGCTGGCTAAGCTTGCCGCTGCAAGCCGGCCTGCCGATCCCGATCCGACGGGCGAAGAATTCTCGAAATCGGAACTTCAGGTCACGTACTCCTGCAGCTATGCACCTACGCTCTCGGACTTTTACTCGCAGCAACTCACCAGCGGCATCACCTTTAGGCAGGCCCTCAACGGCCCACGAGCCTATGGAGATTTCAAGAATCTCGAAATGCCGCCGATGGAACAGGTGGATTTTGCGGGGATGACGTTCTTTGTGTTCGAAGCGCTCTCACACGACCTGATCAGCGAAAACGCGGTTCACTACTACAATTTGCCGACTGAAACTCAGGGTTTACACGCCGATTTCTTCTGGGCCATTGGCACAATAAGTCCTTACCCATTCGTAGCCGACCCAGCCCGCAAAAACACTCCTGTCATTCATCTCGCCTACGCGGGCGCAGGGCCAAACCGCCGCACCGATTTTCTCCGTATCCTGCAGCGCATCCACGCCCAGTAACGCTTTTCACCGCAATCTCGCCCCGTCAATAAAATCATAGTCGCCAGCAGGCGGAATCACGATGTCCGTCAATCTCTCTCGATGAACGCACACATTGTCCGGATACCACAAATTGATATAAGGCTCATCCTCAGCCACGATCTTTTGAATCTCCCAAAGCAGCGCTTTCCGCTTTTCCCGGTCCATTTCCATCCGCGCCTGGTCGAGCAGCGCATCGAGCTTTGGGTTCCGGTAATGGCCACGATTCGATCCATTCGGCGGAATTTTCTTCGAACTAAACACCGACTCGAAAATATCCGGGTCGTTATTTCCTCCCACCCAGCGCTGCGCCGAAATCTGAAAACTCCCGCGCTGCAAATCTGCGTAAAAAGTCGCAAATTCAAGCGGCCGCAGCTCAACTGCCACGCCCACTCGCTGCCACTCGTCCGCGATTGCCTCGCTCAAAAGCCGCGAATATTCCTCTGTCGATGTCTTGAATTCCAACCGGAACCGCACCCCGGCCGCCCCGCGCGTGAAACCCGCCGCGTCGAGCAACTGCTCCGCCCGGCCGGGATCGAAATCGTATTGCCGGACGTCCGGGTCATATGCCCAATGATTCGGCGGCAGCAAACTCCCGGCAGCCCGCGCCTGCCCTCTCATCAAATACTTGATCAGAGTCGCGCGATCGGTCGCATACGCGAGCGCCTGTCGCACTTCTCGATGCGACAGAATCGGATCCTCCAGATTGAATCCCATGTAGGCAATCGTCGTCCCCGGCTGCTCATCGGCCACAATTCCGCGCTCCTTCGCGAGCGTCACCACCATGTCCGGGCTCAGTGAGTTAATCGCTACATCGGCCGAGCCCTTTCGCAATTCAAGCGCGCGCACGAGCGCATCCGGGACAATTCGGAACCGCACGCGTTCCACATTCCCTCGAACGCCCGCTGCCTCGCCTGAGTCTCCGAAGTACGAAGGATTCCGCTGGAGCACAATCTCCTGATCCGTAATCGCATCCACAAATCGAAACGGCCCCGTCCCGATCGGTTTTTGCGCGATCTCCGGCCCCGATCCGTGCGGCACAATCCCGACTCCCGGCTTCGTTAGGTTCCACAGGAACGACGCATACGGCTCGCGCAAATGAAACACCACCGTCGAATCGTCCGGAGCCTCGACCGATGTGACCATACGAAAGGCTCCACGCTTCGGCGTCTTTACGGTCCCATCGAGGATCGAATCGAACGTGAATTTCACGTCGGTGGAAGTGAACAGCCGCCCATCGTGAAATCTCACGCCCTGCCGTAAATGGAATACGTATGTCAGCGGATCGCGCGCTTCCCAGCGTTCGGCCAGGTCCCCAATGATGTTCATCTGCGCGTCGTGTGCCAGGAGGGAATCGAAGATCAGACCATCTAAATGTTGCGACTGCGCGTCCGTGCCGATGCGGGGATCAAGATTCGCCGGCATCGACTCAATCAGAAAGTTGACGGTCCCGGGCTCTTCGGCTGCGCGATTCGACGAACAACCCGCGCCAAACAGCATACAAGCGAGCACAGCTGCCGCGAGTCGCATCCTAACGCGCTCGTCCCCGGACGAGTTTGCCCATCACTGCCGGGTGCCGTGCCCCGGTGGCGGACGGCAGAGTATTTGGGCGGCCGTGATACGCCTCATAGGCCAGAACCGCAAACGCGAATGCTTCTTTCGCTTCCGCCGGAACTCCGAATTCGCTGGCCGGTACAATTTCAATTTCCGGCAGGCAAGCCGCCAGCTGAGCCATCAGCAACGGATTCCGCGCACCGCCTCCCGCCACGATAAGTTCATCTACTCGCGCACGCGGCAAAACAAATCTGCGCAACGCATCCGCAATCGAAAGGGAAGTGAACACAGTTGCGGTTCGGACCAGATCTTCCGTCGACGCGCGGTGCTGCTTGCCCCATGCCAGAATCTTCTCCGCATAGGCGCGGCCAAATTGCTCGCGCCCCGCCGTCTTGGGCGGTCGCTTGCGCAGGTATGGCTCCCTCGACAGTGTCGAAAGCAACGCGGGTATCAATTTCCCGCGGATCGCGAGCCGTGCATCGCGGTCATAATGCGAGCGCCCCCGTGTAGCGATCTCCACGATTGCATCGATCACCATGTTTCCGGGCCCAATGTCGAACGCAAATAGTTGGCCGGGCCGCGCGCCCGCAGGGATCACAGTAAGATTGGCAATCCCGCCGACATTCAATGCCACGCGGCCAATTCGCGCATCTCGATACAAAAGGTAATCCACGAATGGCACAAGCGGCGCCCCCTGTCCTCCCGCCGCCATGTCCGCAGGACGAAAATCTCCAAGCGTCGTCGCTCCCGTCCGCTCGGCAATGATGCTGGCCTCGCCAATCTGAAGCGTCGAAGCCACGCGCCGGCTGAGAAACCCTGCGGCCACGCCCTGATGAAAGATCGTCTGCCCATGCGATCCGATCAGCGAAATCTGCCGCAGCGGTACGCGCCATTTCTTGCAAGCCGCAATGGCCGCGCGCGCAAACTCTTCGCCCAGCAGAAAATTAAGCTGGCTGATCTCCGCAGTGGTTGTCGGAGCCCCATTCGCCAGCCGTAAAATAGCCCCACGCACTTCGGCAGGGAATCGAACGTGGTGATGTCCCTCGAACTTCGCCGCGATCGTAGGCGGCGCGCCTGAAATTCGCACGAGCGCCACGTCGATCCCGTCGGCCGACGTCCCCGACATCATCCCCAGCACCCGCATCGACCGCCCGCTAACAGCCCTCATTTCAGCTGCTTCTGCAACGCCGCCAGCAAATTCAATGCCTCGAGCGGCGTCAACGCGTTTACATCTGCGTCCCGAAGCGATTCGAGCACCTTCTCGTCGATCGCCGCAAAACTCACCTGCTGAGCTGAGGGCGGAACCGCCCCGGGTGAGAGCTGTTCCGTGAGCTTGTCCTCGCTCTCCTCATGCCTCTTCAAAATTTCGCGGGCGCGACGGATGACCGGGTTTGGAAGGCCGGCCAGGCGCGCTACTTCGATCCCGTAACTCTTGTCTGCGCTTCCCGGCTCGACGCGGCGCAAGAAAACGATTTCGCGTCCCGCTTCCTGCACCGCTACGTGCACGTTCTTCACCCCCGGCAGCAACTGCTCGAGCTCCGTCAGTTCGTGATAGTGCGTGGCGAAGAGCGTCTTCGGCCGCGCGCCCGAGTGCAGAGCTTCCACCACGGCCCACGCGATCGAAAGGCCGTCGAATGTCGACGTTCCGCGGCCCACTTCGTCAAGCAGCACGAGACTCGCGGATGTCGCGGTGTTCAAGATTGCCGCCACCTCACTCATCTCCACGAGAAACGTCGAACGCCCGCGCGCCAGATTGTCTGAAGCTCCGATTCGCGTAAAAACGCGATCCATCACTGGCAACTTCGCGTCGGCGGCGGGAACAAACGAGCCCATCTGCGCCAGGATCGAAATCAGCGCCGCCTGCCGCAGATACGTAGATTTGCCGCCCATATTCGGCCCGGTGATGATCAAAAGAAATTGCGTTTCGTCGTCGAGGTACAAGTCGTTGGGCACAAAACGCTCGCCGCGCTCCTCGAGCAGTTTCTCGATTACCGGATGCCGCCCGCCTGCTATCAGCAGCGAGCCTATTCTTGACCCGGGTCTCGCGCCCGCCTCACCCTCGGGCGCGCTACTCGTAAATTGCGGCCGCGAATAGTTTCGCGACGCTGCAATCCGCGCAAAGTTCACCAGCACGTCGAGCTGTGCGATGGCCGCCGCTGTTCGCCTCAGCCGCGCCGCCTCGCGTGCGATCGCCTCGCGAATTTCGCCATACAGCCGGCGCTCGATTTCGAGCACCCGCTCTTCGGCCGACAGCACCTTGCGTTCATATTCCTTCAGCTCGCCCGATGTGAATCTCTCGGCATTGACCAAGGTCTGCTTGCGCTCGTAGTCGGCGGGGGCCAGATGCAAATTCGCTTTCGAAATCTCGATATAGAAGCCGAACACCTGGTTATAGCGGATCTTGAGCGACGCTATTCCGGTCCGCTTCCGCTCGCGCTCCTCCATCGCTGCAATAATTTGGCGTCCTTGCTTGGTGATATCGCGCAGCTCATCGAGCTCGGCGTGATAGCCGCGACGGATCACTCCGGGCTCATTGACCATCGCCGGTGGCTCTTCCGAAATTCCGCGCGCAATCAAATCACGCACGTCCGCCATCTCGTCCATCTCATCGCACAGCACCGAGAGCCTGGAAACTCCGGCTGTCATAGAGCCAATCAGCGCGCGCACGCGCGGAAGTTTCTCGAGCGATCCCCTCAGGGCGAGCAGATCGCGCGGTGTCACCACGCCCAGCGTCACGCGGCTCGTCAGCCGCTCGAGATCGAGAATCCCCTCAAGCTCCCTTCGTATTTCCTCGCGCGCCACCGTCTGCCCCTTCAACTCCGCCACTGCTTCAAGACGCGCTTCTATCTCCTTGATCGATATTTCCGGCCGCAGCACCCAGCTTCGCAGCAAACGCGCACCCATCCCCGTCGCCGTCTCGTCAATCGCCGCCAGCAGCGTCGCCCGCGCGTCATCGCCGCTCGAAGCCTCCACCAGCTCCAGGTTCCGCGCAGTCACCTGATCGAGGATCATCGCGTCCTGCTGCTCGTAATACGCGATCCGATCCAGGTGTTCGAGCCCCGTCCCAGCCGGGCGCATTGACGGAACCACCGCCGCGTCTTCGGGCTTCCGAGCGCCAATTGCCGACGTCTCGCGCAAATAATGAACCAGCGCTCCCGCTGCAGCAGTAGCCTGCGGATGCTCGCTCAGGCCAAAGCCCTCAAGCCCAGCCACTCGAAAATGCTCTTGAAGAACTCTCGTTGCGTGATTTGCCTCGAACACCCAGTCATCGAGCCGTGTCTCAACGGCCCCCAGCCCGTTCAATTCGCTCGCAGCTGGAACCGATGACGGAAACAGCGACACAGGTTGCGGCAGCAGCACTTCCCGTGGTCGCAAGATCCCGAGTTCGTCGCGCAGCCGCGCCTCCGCCCTCTCGCCCGAAAACTCCGTGGCGCGAAATTCACCGGTAGACAAATCCACAAATGCCAGCCCAATTGCTCCCGCTCCGCCGCCCGGCCGCGAGGTCGTCCGTCCACCGGCGCCCATCGCCGCGCTAGCCGCCGAACTCCGAGCCACTGCCGCCAGAAAACTATTCTCCTTGGCATCAATCAGGCCCGCGCCCGTCGCTGTCCCCGGCGTCAGCACCCGAATCACTTCACGCCGCACGATCTTCTTGCCCGGTCCGGGCTCTTCCATCTGCTCGCAAATCGCTACCTTGTGACCGGCCCGGATCAGCCGCGCGATATAGTTCTCGGCCGCGTGATACGGCACGCCGCACATCGGCACAGCGCCTTCTTTCTCTTTATTCCGGGACGTCAGCGTGATCTGCAGGATTTTCGACGCCACCTTCGCATCGTCATAGAAAAGCTCGTAGAAATCCCCGAGCCGGAAAAGCAACAGCGCCGCCGGATGCTGCCGCTTCACGGCGTGATACTGCTGCATCAAGGGAGTCGTCGGCTCAGTCATTTTCGCGGCGTTTTTTTCGGCACAAATTGCGTTCGCGACAGTCGTGCCCACGTCGGTTGTCTTCGGCAATCGACGCAGCTCTTTTGGGTGATGAACACAGTAGGAATGCGATTATGCTGTCTCGCGTCCGCTCTGGCAACCTCGTTCCGATAGCATGCCGCTAAGCTAGAACCTATCGCACGAATCGCCTCAAGCCGCTTCGCTCGCCCTAAACATTACCCACGAGTGCCCCGGAGCATCTACCTGCGTCGGCGTTGGATGAGCAATGAGTCTGCTGGAGGAGAAAAATGAAGGGATGTCGGCGAATGAATCGGTAGGAATCTTGCCGTCTTTAGGCTAGCAAGCGTTGAAATTCTGCGTTCCCTCGCAGCGAGCTTAGATCCGGATCATTCTTAATCCACTCTTTCCGCCAGCCTGAACGCACTACTTTTCTCAGGCATTTTAGCGCCTCTTCAGAGCGATGCAGCACCGCGTAGATGCAGCCCACGTTATAAAGAACCGCGGAGTCCTTCGAATCCAGCGCCAGCGTTTTTGCGGCCCACGCAAGGGCCTCTTTTCTGCGGCCGATTCGCGCCCACCCAACAGCTCCAAGGTAGAGTGCGCGCACATCGCCGGGATTGACCGCCAGTTGCTGTTTGGCAGCTTCGATAGCGCGGGCATAGGCGGCAGCAGCCTCAGCCTTGTGTCCGAGTCCCGTGTAAGCCGCTCCTAAGAAGCAAAGCGCCTGATAATCCTCCGGGCGAACTCTTGCAGCCGCTTGAAACGGTTGGATTGCTTCCTTGAACTTTCCCTGCGCCAGGCAAGCGCGTCCATAGAAGTAGTGGGCCTCATAGAGGCTGGGATCGAGACGAATTGCCACCCGAAATTCCTTCTCCGCATCGGAATAATTTCGCAGCGTTGAAAGCGCCACTCCACGGGAAGCGTGCGTTTCGGCGAGTTTCGGAGACAGCTGCACAGCTTTGCGGCTGGCCGCATCAGCGGCTTCCAGGTTTTCCCGAGTTGCTTCCCAATACAGATACAGATAGGAACAGCAGTCGGCGAAGCCTGCATGGGCCGCGGCAAACTTCGGATCCAATTCGATCGCGCGAGCAAACATTTCTCTCGCCCGTTCGAAATTCCTCCGGCGGAACTGGTGAAAGAGCTGCCTACCTTTGAGATACAGCTCATAGACAGGTAAGGTTGTCGCCGGCGGCTTTTTGTTCTCTAAAGAGCAGCGTTGCTCGACCCACCGGTTGAGTTCATCCTTGTACGCGAGCACGCTCCCCAACTTGCGGTGCATCTGCCTGCGAACCGGGAACTGTTCAGCTCTCTCCCACCGCTGGATCGTGCGGACGTCCCGTTTCAGGTACGCAGCGATTTGTTTCCACCCCTCTAGCCGCTCCCTAGGTTCGGAAGCACGAGGGTGAGGAGTTGCCTTGAATAGGAGAGTTCGAGGGGCTGCCGCCACATGCTTTTTGTAGTTCATTTTTGTAACTGCGGCAAAGTGCGGCAAGTCCTGTCTGCCGCAAAATGCCGCTTGTGCAGCCGTCATTGTACTTCTATTTTTGTAAGGAACCATCGCTCCAGGAGGTGTCTATAAATGCATCCGACGACGAATTGCCTGAGCCTGCTTTGCTGCTTGCTGCTGAGCCTTAGCAGCTTCGGTTCTACTCCCGCCAACAGCCGCGCCACCATCCTCTACGATGCTTTTGGAAATTCAAAAAATCTCGAGAAGGACTGGGGGTTCTCCGTTCTGATCGAATATTCGGGCAAGAAGATTTTGTTTGATACCGGCAATAACTCCAAAATCTTTGCTGACAATGTCAAAACCATGGGCGTTGACCTGAAAGACTTGGACTTCGTCGTGATTTCGCACCGCCATGGGGATCATACGAGCGGGTTGAACTATCTCTTGAAGGTCAATCCCAAGGTGAAAATCTACGTCCCGGCGGAGTTGTTTGGCGCCTTTGGAAGCACGCTTCCCAAAGGGTTCTACAAGACAGTCGATACCTTGCCGGCCAGCATGCGTTATTTCGACGGCGAGGAGCCACCAGTATTATCCTCGGGAAGCCCCTGGCCCGAAGGAAACTTTGTGCTAGTCGAAAGCACCTTGGAGGTAGCTCCGGGCATGTCCCTCATTCCGACGATCTCCACCGTAAAAGGAACTCTAGAGCTTCGCGAACTCACCTTGGCGATAGATACGCCTCTAGGACGCGTCCTGGTTGTCGGGTGTTCCCATCCGGGAGTGGAAGAGATTCTCAGCGCGGCTTCTCCGGCGAATTCTCACGTCCACATGCTGCTCGGCGGGCTCCACTTGGTGAAAACTCCCGACTCCGAGATCGATCGCCTCGCCAACGCATTGCATGACAAATGGGCAATCGATCGCATTGCGCCAGGCCATTGCACCGGTGAGCCGGCCTTCGCTAAGTTAAAACAGGTCTTCGGCGCGTCCTATATCTATGCAGGTCTCGGTTCTCGTGTGGAAATTCAGTAAGACTGTTCAGCCTGATCTTCCCTAGAGACAAGGTAGTTCACGGCCATTTGTGAGATGAATTGTATACTCACCGTTATGCCGCGACATCGGCGAACGAACCGCGAGACCGAGGTGAAACTCCGCGTCGCGAATGTGCCGGACACGCTTCGCAAGCTCGCGACTCTAGGCGCCCGCTGCGAAAGCCGTGTTCTCGAACGGAACACTCTCTACGACACGCCAGACTCCGACTTTCGCCGCCGCGGCGCCTTGGTTCGCATTCGCGCTGAAACTCCGCCGCCGCGAGCAGGCTACCAGTCTCCAAATGTGGCCAGGCGTTCCGCATCCCGGCGCACGATACTGACCTCCAAGGCCCCGGCTGCCCTGCGGTCCGCACGCGATAGCCGCTACAAGGAAAAGCTCGAGAGGGAACTGGTCGTCCCGGGTCCTCCGACTCACTGGGACCGCAAGCTCCGATCCCTCGGCCTTCGCCCTAGCTTTCGCTACGACAAGATCCGGTCCACCTTCCGCCTCCACCGTTTTCCAGGCCTCGCTATCGAGCTTGACGAGACTCCCGCCGGAACGTTTCTCGAACTCGAAGGGCTTCCCCGGGAAATCGACCGCGCCGCTAGCGCTCTCGGCTACTCTTCACGCGACTACTATTGCGGCAGCTATTGGGACGTCTACGTTGCCAACTGCCGTCGGCGGGGCGTCACTCCACAAAATATGGTGTTCGATAAACAAAAATAAGCAAAATTCTCGCCAAACCTTCACTCTTTGCTTGACAAATTTTTCCTACGCCCTTAATAGTTCAATCGGGGACAAGCGCAAGCACCATGGAAGAGCGTTCGTCTAATTGGGAACCGGGAAGTAGTCGCGCCAGCTGCAGTTTTTGCTGCAACTGGCACGCGGTTTGCTTCTTCCTGGACGCATTTAATCGCTGCTCCCATCTGATACGTGGGGACAGGGAGGCGAGACCCGGCCTGCCATAGACCGAGGGCGGTGGCATCTGCCCGTGGCCGGAACTACGCCGGTCCGGGCTTTTTTTTTGCCCGAACGGACCGGGGTACACGTTCGCCCCCTGATTCGCTGCAGTCACAGCGCGTAAGGAGTCAAAATGCTTCACGCCACTGAAATTCTCGGCGCCCAGACTTTCGATTCGGCCGGCAACTTCGTCGGCCGCGTCAAAGAAATGTTCATCGAGCCCGCCGACCAGCCCAACCGCGTCGCCCGCCTTCTGCTGAGCCGCGGCCAGTACCGCCCGATTGTCGCGCGCTACGACCAGATCGCGTCGGTTGCTCCGGGCCGCGTAAACCTCACCACCGACGAGTCCGCCCTCGAACTCTTCCACCCCAATGAGGCATGGCTGGCCGTCGGCAAAGACCTCCTCGACCAGCAGATTATCGACACCAATGGCCGAAAAGTGGTCCGCGTCAACGATATTGACCTTGCCGAGCAGCGCACCAACGGCAACGTCGAGATGCGCATCACTCAGGTGGATGTGGGCGTGAAAGGCGCCGTTCGCCGCCTGCTGCAAGGGATCGTCCCGCCCATGGCCATCCGCCGCCTCGAAAAAAAGCTTCCCCCGCGCTCGATCCGCTGGGAGTTCGTGAATCTCATCGAGCCCGACCCGCTACGCCGCGTCAAGCTGCGCATGTCCAGCCAAAAGCTCACCGAGTTGCACCCCGCCGACCTCGCGGAAATCATGGAAGAGCTGTCGCCCGCCGAACGACAGGGCATCATCGATTCGCTGCCCGAGGACACCGCGGCCGAAGCTATCGCCGAACTCGACAAGCGCCTGCAGACGCAAGTGGTCGAAAAGCTCGACCCCGAGAAAGCCGCGGATATCCTCGAAGAAATGAATCCCGACGAAGCCGCCGACCTGATTGCCAGTCTCCCGCCCGACACCGCGAAAGAAGTGGTGGAGGAAATGGAGGGGCAGGAGAAAACCGAAGTCGAAGCCCTGATGCGCTACGAAGAGAACACGGCTGGCGGCATGATGAACACCGAACTGGTGATTGTCGGTGAAGATGCCACGAGAGGCGAGGTGGTCGACTACATCCGCTTCAATGAAATCGTCCCCGACCAGCTCGACAACATCGTCCTCATCAACCACTATGGCGCGCTGTCCGGCACCGTTCCAATCGCTCGCCTGGTAATCGCAAACTCCGAGCAGCGCATGGACGAGCTGCGTTTCGAGCCCATCGTTTCAGTGCACCCGGACGCAAACGAAAAGGAAGTTTTCGATCTGTTCGATAAGTATAATCTGCGCGGCCTCACGGTCATTGATGCGGACAATCGGCCGATTGGCGCGATCACGGTGGACGATGTGGTCAGCCGCATGAACGCGAAGCTCTAAATTTCACACACGTCACCATTTGCAAGAGTTGAGCGGCCGGCTTCTTTCGACCTGAAATCGAATTGCTGCGTGCTAAGAAAAAATGAATACCTGGGTCACAATCGAGCGCACATTCGCGGGCATCAAAGTCCGCGGCAAAGAAATCAACCGTCGTGTGCGCCCATTCCGCCGTCGCATCGCGCTGTTCCTCGCCGTTGTCGGCCCCGGCCTGATCACCTCGAATGTGGACAACGACGCTGGCGGCATCACGGTTTACACCACCGCCGGCGCCCAGTTTGGTTACACGCTGCTCTGGTCGCTCATCCCCATGACGATCGCTCTCTACGTCTCCGAAGAAATGTGCGCGCGCATGGGCGTTGTGACGGGCAAGGGACTCTCCGACCTCATCCGCGAGGAGTTCGGCTTCCGCTCCACGTTCTTCGTCATGATTGCCGCACTTGCTGTCGACCTGGGTAACACCGTTGCCGAATTTGCCGGCGTCGCTGCAGCCTCAGAAGCGTTGCACATCAGCAAATACATTTCCGTGCCCATCGCTGCGATTGCCGTGTGGCTGCTCGTCGTGTACGGCAGTTATCGAGGCGTCGAAAAAATATTTCTCGTAGCCTGCGCGTTTTATCTGTCTTACGTCCTCTCCGCCTTCCTCGCCAAACCCGATTGGCTGCTGGCGGCCAGGGAAACGGTCCTGCCTACGTTCCATTTCCGCGCGGACTACCTGCTGATGCTCACGGCCTTGATCGGAACCACGATCGCGCCGTGGCAATTCTTTTATCTGCAGGCGGGCTACGTCGAAAAGAAAGTCGGCCCGCGCCAATACAAACATGCCCGGTGGGACGTGCTGGTCGGCAGCATCTCCTGCATGGCCATCGTGTTCTTCATCATGATCTGCTGCGCCGCCACTCTCAACGCCAAGGGCCTCACTACGATCAGCGACGCCGGTGAAGCTGCCAAAGCTCTCGTTCCATTGGCGGGGAAGTGGGCAGCTGGCCTTTTCGCATTCGGCTTGCTCAACGCCTCCCTCTTCGCCGCGTCAATCTTGCCTCTCTCCACCGCGCACGTGATCTGCGAAGGCCTCGGCTTCGAAGCGGGAATTGACCACAAATTCAAGGAAGCCCCGGCATTCTATTCGCTCTACACCGGCCTGATCGTTGTGGGCGCAGGGATCATCCTGATTCCCAAAGCGCCACTGTTCAAAATCCTGGTGATGTCGCAGGTAGCGAACGGCGTCTGGCTGCCAGTAGTGCTGATCTTCATCCTGCTCCTCATCAACCGCCGCGAGCTTATGGGCGATTATGTGAACACGCGCGTCTTCAACATCGTGTCGTGGGCCGTCAGCATCGTCGTCATCATTCTCACTCTCGTTTTGGTCTACACCACCATCGCCGAGCCCAGCTCCGCCGGCCTCTCGGGCTCAATCCTCCACCCGTTCCAACACTTACTCCATCACTGAAGCTGCGGTGGCCACGACGACGCTTTCTCCGTCGTGGGCATTTCTTGATCGTCGCTTCTTTCATGGACTGCCGCGCAGGCCGCTTTGTCTCTCGCGGCATGATTCTCCGCTTCACTCCCGCTACTTCCTCGCGCCGCACGGTTATAAAATATGCAGAGCGTTGCAGCCAAGGGAGAGAAGCATGGCCAGTCAAGCCCCGTATTCCATCAATCTGAACACAAAATTCGGTCCGCTCGAGCTCGTCGATCTCGATCCGCTCGTCAAAGCCTGCCAGGACAAGTGGTACAACCAGACTCTCTGCAAGGTGAACGACTGCGTCGTCCGCCTCGGCATCATGCAGGGCGAATTTCACTGGCACAAACACGATAACGAAGACGAATTCTTCTACGTCGTCGACGGCCGCTTCCTCATCGACCTCGAAGACCGCACCGTCGAGCTAATGCCCAAGCAGGGCTTCACAGTCCCGCGCGGAGTAGTTCATCGCACACGCGCTCCGGAAAAAACCGTGATTCTGATGATCGAGGGTGCAGGAGTCGTCCCCACCGGCTCGTAGAACTACGCCCGGCGACGTCACAACAAAGTTCGGGATTTGTACCGGCAGGGACGTTCTCTTACTGCAGCTTCGCGTATTCGGATTTCGCAGCGACGAGTATAGGAACGTCAGGGTCGGCATCCTTCCAAAGCGCGAAGAAATCCTGATAAGCCACTCGCGCTTTCGCCGTATCGCCCTGCAACGCATATGCGCGAGCTATTCCGAGATGCGCGAGCGCGCCGATGATTTCATTCGTCACGGCTCCGCGATGATCCAGAATTTTCTGGTACTCGCGTGCTGCTTCGGCTCCTTGCCCCGCCGTGCGATACGCTTCCGCCCTCACCCACGCCGGATATAGCGTGGGCGTCGCACCTGCTGCTCCTATTTGCCCGAGTTCGTACCGGGAGGACGATTGCAGAAACTCAACCGCCTTCGACGAATCGCGGTGCGCAACCGCGATCTGGCCCTCAATCGTAGGGATCTGATTGAATTGAGCGACCGTGTCTTCCGGGAAACGCTTTTTGAAATCGTCAACCAGCGTTTGTGCCTTGCTGGCATCACCGCCGGCAGCATAGGCCGTCGCCGCAAGAAACTGCACGTCGCGGCTATTTGTCAGCCGCAGCGCGGCGGCGGCGCCCTCCTGGGCGAGATTTGAATTTCCCACAAAAGCCTCGCGCAGGGCGCCTTCGGCAAGGTAGGAAGCCGCTGTCTCCTTTTCGTCCGCGCGCTCGGCCGAGGCCGCTGCCTGTCGTGTAAAGTCTCGCGCTTTGCGAAGCTGCCCTCCGTACGCTGCGGTATCGGCTTCCATCCCCAGAAACACGTCCTCCACGCCCGTTTTTCCCACCGACCAGGCCACCTGCTGGGCCATCGCCGTCTTGTCATTTTGCAAAAACGCGATCTGATACATCGTGATGCGCAGATAGCCGGAGTCCAGTTTTTTCGCTTGCGCGTCCTGCGAGAGCGCCTTCGCCTCATCGATGCGGTTCAAGGTGATAAAGGAAGAAATCAGATTCGAATAATTCAGGCCACTGGGATTCAGTTTGAATGCGTCCTGCGCTTGCTTAAGACCGTCGTCGTAGTCGCCCAGGACTACGTCGATCACACCAAGGTTAGTCGGGGCGGTTTCTTCCCGTGGATAATTCTGAGCCAGGAGCTTGAACGTTTGCCGGGCCTTATCCAGGTCGCCGGTCGCCATTTCGTCATAGTGCGACTCGATGTAGAATTTCTCGACCTCGCTCACCCGATCCTTGAGTTCGTAGGCCTTTCTGGTGGCTTGCGCCGCAAGTCCAGGCTCGGCGATATTCGCATAGCTCGTTCCAAGCATGGCGTAAGCCATCGCGAAATTGGGGTCCAGTTGAATCGCCCGCTGAAACACGGGAATCGCGCCGGCGAAATCATTCGCGCCGATCATCTGCCGGCCTCGGCTGTATGCCTGTAAAGCCTCCAGAGAAGAAGTAGTCGCCTCACGCAGCGGCTTTTCAAATTTCTGAACCGTACTGAGCGATTCGCCCAACTTCCCGCGCATCTGAGAGGCCGCTTTCCCCAGCGCGTCGAGCACGTGATTTTTGTCCGACGCTTCGGCCTCGGCGCTCGCCAGCGTCTCGCCGTTGGCGCAGTTCACGGCTTTCAGAATGATGGTGTACTGCGACCCAATCTGCGCGATCGAGCCGGTGAGCGTGGCCGCGCTCGACGTTCGCTGGCAAATCTCGCGCGAAATTTCGGGGCTCAACCTCGCGTCCGGCGTCTGTCCCATCATCTTCAGCGTCTGCTGGACGCGCTCATCGGAAATCAAACTAAGATACGGCGACTGCTCGAGCTGTACGGCCAATCCTTGCCTCAGCGTGCCATCAAATACCGCATCACCGGTCGTGTTCGTGAAATCCGACAGCACGATCGTGTCTTTTTCGCCAAGCTTTCCGGATTGCCGCGAACGCCAGTACAAACCACCTGCGATAAGCACCGCAAGCACAATTGCTACCGGTACAACTTGTTTCCATGGCAGGCTGCTGCCAGACTTCGCATTCTCAGATACGGCAGGCAGCTCGGCCGCTGCGCGACGCCCCGAACTCTTGTGAGCTCCCACCGCGCGCGCTGGCCCGGATGCTGTCTTTCCTGGTATTTCCTCATCTTCTTCTTCGCCCGAGGTTCGCGCCGCTGTTCGGCCTGTATCGGTGTCGCGCTTCAGCCGCTTAAGATCGGAACGCATCTCGGAAGCGTGCTGATAACGCAGGTCGCGATCCTTCTCTAGCGCCTTCGTGACAATTTGCTCGAACTGCGGCGGCAAGTCCGGATTCAGCCGCACCGGCGCCACCGGCGCGCGGTTCAGAATCGCTTCTGTGACTACGCCCGAACTTTCGCCGCGGAAGGGCAATGATCCAGTGGCCATCTCGTACAGCACCACGCCGAAGGAAAAAATGTCCGTCCGCGCATCCAGTTCTTTCGCGCGCACTTGCTCCGGCGACATATACGCCACCGTGCCCAACGCCGTCCCAGGGCTCGTAAGATCCGCTTCCGTTACGCCGTGAGTGGTAGAGCCGTCGGAAGACACACCCACTTTGCTTGAGCTCGTCACCTTCGCGAGTCCGAAGTCGAGAATTTTTGCGTGCCCGCGCTTGGTGACAAAAATGTTCGCGGGCTTGATGTCGCGATGCACGATCCGCTCCGCGTGAGCTGCATCCAGCGCGTCGGCCACTTCGATCCCGATCTCGAGCAAGCGATCCATTTCCATCGGCTTGCCCGTGATGAGGTGCTTCAGCGTCGCGCCGTCGAGATACTCCATCACGATGAACGGATGCCCGTCCGCCTGGCCAATCTCATGAATCGTGCAAATGTTCGGATGGTTTAATGCAGAAGCAGCGCGGGCCTCGCGGCGAAAGCGCTCAAGGGCTTGCGAGTCGCGCACAACGTCATCTGGCAGGAACTTCAGCGCCACGAAGCGGCCAAGCTCAGTATCCTCGGCCTTGTAAACAACGCCCATGCCTCCGCCGCCAAGCTTCTCAACAACGCGGTAGTGCGAAATCGTGCGGCCAATAAGGGGCAGGGAATCCGGCATGGATGGCGCACATCTTAGGCTGCAACCCAAATCAAGTCAACGCGCGCACAGACGCTCTACTACTGCAGTCTTTAGGCTGACCTTCTGTTTCTCTCGCTAGGGCGTGACGCCTTCGACGATAAACATGCGGCCCTTTGTCGAGCTTTGCCGCAGCGGCTTGATCGCCTGATAGGATGGCGAGTCGTACCACTCGCGCGCTTTCTCCACGCTGTCGAAAGCGATCACCACGACGCCCTTGGGCGCCTCACCTCCATCGAGAGACTGCGGCTTGCCGCCACGGACGACAAAGTGGTGATTGAAAGACGCCAGGGTTTCCGGCACGGCCTGTCCGTATTTCTGCACAGCGGGGATGTCCACGATCGCGTCAGCTTCCGAAACAACGTACCCCGGCGGCGCTTTCTCTTGCTGCGCGTGAATCGCCTTCGCTCCTGCAACTCCCATCAAGATTCCAACCAGCACAGCCAGCACCAGTTTGTGATTCGTCTTCATAGCTTCGTCCCTCCGATTTCAATCATGTCGCAACGCTACAAGCGGATCGACGCGTATCGCCCGCCGCGCCGGTATGTAACAGGCCAGCAGCGCGACGCCGATGAGCAGAAGCGCCACACCCGCAAACGTCACTGGGTCCGTCGGCCTTACGCCATACAGCAGCCCCGCCATCAAGTGCGACACGATCAGCGCACAAACAAGCCCTACCGCCGCCCCGGCAATCGCCAGCCCCAATCCTTGGCGCACCACCATGCGCAGGATGTCGCTCCTTTGCGCCCCCAGCGCTAGCCGAATCCCGATCTCGTGCGTCCGCTCGCTCACCAGGTACGAAATCACGCCATAAATGCCCAGCCCCGCGAGCAGCAAGGCCGTCAACGCAAATAGCCCGATGATTTCCATCGAGAATCGCCTCTCGGAAAGAGAAGCACTCAGCGCATCGCTCAGCGTTTGCGCCCCGAACACCGGAAGCTCTGGGTTCACCGCCTGCACCTCTCGCCGCAATTCGACAGGAGTCTCCGCAGCGTCCAGCCGTCCGCGCACAAATATCGCCAAGTCCTTAGGGTGTCTCTGGTACAGGCTCAAGTAGATTTGCGGCGCGCTCGCTTCCGCCAGCGATTCGGTTCGAGCATCCGCGAGCACGCCGACCACCGTCGTCCACGCATGATTCGCCGCCGTGCCGCGAGCATTGGTGAGCTGAAGATGTTGGCCAACGGAATCACCGTTCGGCCAGTATGTCCGCGCAAACGATTCGTTGACTATGGCGACCGGAGGAGATTTTTCGTCGTCAGTTTGGCAAAACAGGCGGCCCCGCTGGAGCGTCATGCTCAACAAGCGAAAATATTCCGGCGTCACCTCCGTAACGTTGACCAGAAGGCCTTGCCTGCTCTGGGTTTCCTGGCCTTCGAGAACCATCAGGTATGGATTCAAACTATTTCGATCGTGCCCCAGCGGAAGAGATGCCGTATCACCCACGGCGATTTCCTGCACACCGGGCAGCGCCTTGCCGCGACGGATCACTTCTCGTATGAACGGCGCCTCCTGAGCAGCCGTCCGGTAAATGTCGGTGTCCGGATCGTTCGGCACAGGCAGCCACGTTCGGACCGCCATCACGTTCTGCGGGTCGAAACCCGGCCGCACCCTCAACAAATCCGCGAAGCTCCGCAGCATCAGTCCCGCCACGATCATCAGCACTAGCGACAGCGCAAATTCCGTAACCACCAGCACGCGCCGCGTCCGCGCTTGTTCGCCCGAACCTGTCGAGCCCCGTCCTTCCTGTTTGAGCGTATGCGTCAAATCCGGCCGGCTCGCGTGCAAAGCCGGAGCCAGCCCGAAAATTGCGCCGGCCGCAAGCGAGGCGACGAGAGCAAAAACCAAAACGGGCCAGCTGATCGATATGTCATTCACCCGCGGCAGGCTATCCGGCACCAGTCGCACCAGGAATCCCTTCGTGCAGAAGAGAATCGCTAGTCCGACCACTCCTCCCACCAACGAAAGGAGCAATCCTTCGGTTAGCAGCTGCGAGATCAAACGCGTTCGCGCGGCCCCCAGTGCCTGCCGCACCGCCATCTCGCGTCCCCTCGCGCTGGCACGCGCCAGCAGCAGATTCGCAACGTTCACGCAGCCGATCAGCAGCACCAATCCCACAGCGCCAAGCAACAGAACCAGAGACTCTCGCGTACCGCCTACCACCGTCTCCTGCAGCGGCACCAGCCGCACTCTCCAAGCGCTCTGTTCCGGATAATCGATAGGGAATTGCTTGCGCAGCGACGCGACCAACGCATCGAGCCGGCTCTGCGCCGTCTGCACAGTCAATTCGGGCGCGATGCGCGCAATTGTATCCGGAAGGATTCGCGCGTCGCGTTGCGGCATAGGAGCAGGTGGCCCCGCAAAACCGGTTGCCAGCCACATTTCCGTGTTTCTCTGTTCCGTGGTTCGGCCCGGGTCGTGGTAACCGGCCGGCATCACGCCGATGATCTGATACAAGTCGTTATCCAGCCGCACACTTCGTCCCACAATTTGAGGGTCGCTTCCAAACGCTCGCTTCCACAACCCGTCGCTGATGAGGCATTCCAGAGTAAATCCCGGCGTGTGATCCTCCGGATTGAACGAGTGGCCCAGCTGCGGCTTCACTCCTATCAACGCAAAATAATTCGGCGGCACCGCGGCGAAGAAAATCCGCGCCGGTTGCGACGCTCCCGTCAGATTCACCGACCCGCCCCCGATCGGCGACACATGCTGAAAGATTCCGGAACGCTCAAAATCCTGCCACTCGGGAATCGAGATACCCACGTTCTCCGCCCCAACCCCCGGAAGATCGTCCTCGACGCTCACCAATTGCTCCGGATGCGGGTAAGGCAGGGGATGCAAGAGCGTGGCGTTCACCACGCTGAAAATCGCTGTCGTCGCTCCAATGCCGAGCGCAATCGTCAACACCGCAATCGCAGTGAACCCCGGGGCCTTGCGCAGCATGCGCACGGCGTAGCGAACGTCCTGCCAGAAATGCTCCCACCCCATCCAGCGGCCCGATTCGAAAAAACGTTCCTGCGCGCGCGTCGTATTGCCGAAAGCGCGGTGCGCGGCGGCTCGCGCATCCTCCTCACTGAGCCCCTCTTCGCGCAGGCGCTCGGTCTCGAGCTGTATGTGTGCTTCGATCTCCGCTCCGAAATCGCTCGTCTTTCGGCCCCGCAGGAAAATTGCTTGAAGCATTTCTCGGAACATGGCCTAAACCTCCTCGGACGCAAGAATGCGCGCGATGGCTGCCGTCAGCCGGTTCCATTTCGTGGTCTCTTTCGCCAGTTGCTTGCGCCCCGCAGCGGTCAGCGAATAAAAGCGGGCCTTGCGGTTGTTTGTCGAGGTGCCCCACTTCGCGGAAATCCACCCGCGCTCTTCGAGGCGCTGCAGGGCAGGGTAGAGCGCCCCGTGTTCAACCAGCAGCTCCTTATCCGACGTCTGCTGGATCGCACGCGCGATCCCTTGCCCGTGCTCCGCTCCAAAAATCAAGGTACGCAGAATCAACAGGTCCAGCGTCCCCTGCAACAGCTCCAACCGTTCTTTGCCTCTTTGGGTAGACATTTGACCTGAGTGCTCGCACGGTTAGACGCACTCACCCCAAGATTGGGAGCAGGCTGTAGGCCTGAATTTAGAACTGATTTAAGGAGTTCCAGGTGGACTTGGGTAGGATGCTAACCCTTGTAACAGGTCCGTGCCGTTGACGCTGTACCAACCAGGCAGGCGCTTCCGGCTCTTCCGTCAGCTGGCGGATGACCCCGAGGAACCTTTCCTTCCCCAGACCTCGGTCATCCGTTTTTTCATCGATGCCGCCATCACCTTCAGCCCGCCCGCATCTTCAAGTCCCTTCCGAAGATGCTCACCAAGAATGTGACCGCGCGCCTCGATGTACTTCACCACCGCAGCCAGGATGCCGATCGCTTGCACAGGTTCGAAATATAAACCTTTCAAGACGACCAGTTGGTTGAGCGCCCACCACGCCAGCCCTCCTAAGGCAGCGCTAATCAGGAGGGCAACCTCGGGTGACGGAACGAACCAGAAGAGGCCATACAAGATCGCTATCCATATGATCAGAGATAAGACGCTCCAAGTCGTTCCCGTCAGCAGGTTTCGGGCCGTTCCAATCGGTTGGAAGTACCGCCCATCGAGCAGCGATTCAATGTAATTCGCTTGCAGATACACTCCGGGTACATCCCTGTCTAGAAGTCGATGTCGGTCTCTCCCGGTAACATCCTCGCCGATAATCGCCACTCGGCCTCGCACTTCGCCCTCCGGTGTGGCGTGCCCACAATTGATTGAATAGAGCTTCTCCACCTCTCGGCTTTTAGTACCCGAACATAGGAGGCTCAAAGCCTCTACGCGTGGGAACTTGTCGATAAAGCTGGTAAAAGGATGTTGGCCGCTTATTCGCATAGCCTGCAGGTTTTTGTCCTCCTTAATCTGGCTGTCCTCCAAAGTCGCCGCGGTGTACGAAAGCGTCCCGATAAGGTCGTCTGCCGGCTCCTGATCGGATCCAGACGCGTTATCGTCCGGATAGATATACCAATTCGTGGGTATCTTCCGAATGTCCGCATTTAGGCGGTCTAAGCCGCGCCACACGGCAGGCTGGCCCGCAAGCTCGCCGGCCACGGGAAGCTTTTGTCCGAATTCCAGCGAGCGGTTTAAGACCAAGCACGCCTTTTTCTTTTCGCCCGGAGCGGCATGGGTTGCGGCCCCCACTACGATCGGAACCTTCGAACTCTGTACTTCGTGGATCAATTCCGCCGTTCCTGGATCGTCCTTAACGCAAGAATCCGCGCCGAACGACTTATCGATGACGATCATCGAAGCCCCAAGCTCTTCGAGCCGCGCCAGCACACGCGCTAGGAAGCGCCGCTGATCGCAAACACAATTGAGGATTCTTGCCGGTTCGGCTCCTTCCGTAAGAGCCACGATCGTCACCTTCCGGCTCCGTATATCTCGATATCCACCGCCGACGCGCTGCGCGTATGCGCCGTCAGACAAGTCAGCGTCAGATGCTTCGACCAGTTCGCACTTCTCGTTCGTATGCGGATGCCGGTGCCGTAGTTCCGCATAAATCGCCATGCAAAGCAGGCCCAGGAGCCACGTGGCGCTAAGTATGATTTTTGTACGGTGGCTGATAGTGACGTTCATGGCTATCGAAATCGAATGTTTGCGCGAGCGAACCTACCGCAGGTCCTCTATGCCCGCAACACAAATCTCCGCAGTTCGCGCCGTCCTGCCTTCGCGAATGCGCTTGCTGCCGCGCATCCTGCATGTCAGACCAAATTGATTGACACCTTAGTTATGCTCGTCTATAAAACCCGTAAACGTGCGATTCGTGGGTGCGGTGAGCGCCGGATTCGCTCTGGATTTTCCGGGCAACCTCAATGTGGAGGCCAAGTGAAGAAGCGCAGAAACTCTACGAACCCGTTACGAAGGTGAATTAGTGAGCGTCGGCGTAAGACTGCGGAAGACAATTTGGGTTGCGTTCGTAGTACTCGCTGTGCTGGCGGTATTACTGTTCGCTTTTAACTCAACCCGTCGATCCGCTCCTGCTCATCTAGATTTGCCTCAAAATTCGGCCGCTCCGGTCGATCAAAATCGCCCGGCCGACACTCCCAAAGCAACTCCGGAAAGGCCCGGCGACGTCGGCGGTACGCCGGGCCACAGTCCCAGAAGTCCGCAACCGTAAGGTTGTAGTTAGAGTTCCGCGTGGCGGAGGTGACAAATGCCTCAGATCCAATTGCACAAAATTTTGATGTCTGTGCTGGTTTTTCTGGTCCTGCTTGCCGCGCCCGCTTTTTCAAGTGTTCTCGCTTGTCCTGGATTTGGGTGGCTTGGACGTCCAGCCAAAGCTTTCCAGCAAGAAGAACAACCCGCAAAAAAAGATACAAAGAAAAGCAGTGAACGGCCCGGTTCCGAGGGCGGTACGGCGGGGAAGACGCCCGCAAAGAATAATCAAAAACCGGCCTCAAAGCTCGGCGGTTCCACCCCGCCTGCAGGCACCGCTCACACCGGTGCCAGTGCCCCAGCCGCTGCTGGTCACGCCAAGCCAGCAACTAGCGGTCGCGGCAGCACCACAAGTGGCGCGGCGACCAAGTCTAAAGCCGCTTCCTCTGGCGCGAAAGCTGGAGCCGGTTCGCCAAAAGCCGGTGCTAGTGCCGGTGCGTCCTCGGCGAACAAGGCGCCGGCTAATCAAGCTGCTGCAACTCGAGAGACACCGGGAACCAAAGGCGGCACAGACGGCAAGGCGCCAAAACCTAAGGCCGAGGCAGCCGAAAGAGACTAACCTGACACAACTATCGTCGTGTCTCACACTTCTAGCTTTTTTGCTTGGCCGGGAACACAAACATAAAAAGGGAATCTTCGTTCTCTCTCAACGCGAAGAGCCTCTATTGCTTCCGCTTCGCCACCCACGAACCGTCGGAACGCCCTTGCACACGCATCCGCCCTTTGCCCGAGTCGCCGTCAATCCAACCGGCAAGGAACGCATCCACTGGCCCCGGCGCCCCGCGCGGGCTCTCCTTCGGCCACTCGCCCGCGAACGAAAGTTCCACGTAGCCGTTCCGCCAAGTGCCAGTGATCGCGCGACCTTCACCCAGCGGGCCTGACCAAGTCCCGGTCACTTTGTTTCCGTCGCGATGCAATTCCATGTGTGCGTCCATTGCGCCTGAGTCGCTCGAATAATGCATCTCCCACGAACCCGCCGCGTCTGAGCCGTTCTCCAATTTCTGTGGCTCGGCCGGGGTGATCCGTACATTCGAAAAATACGACTCTTCGCCAGTAAAGCTCCACAGCCCCACAGCGCCATGCAAGTCTTCGCCCTTCAATCCCTCCACCACCAGGCTCGGCTTGTCAGACCCGTTTACAAAGAGTTTCGCGCTGCGGCCAGCCACCTCGATCCGCACTTTTGTCCAAGTCTCTTTTGCCAGTTCCGCATGAGACTCATACACCGAAGGCCATTCCCGGCGCAGCCGATACCATCCGAAGCCGGGCTCGCTGCTGTACTGCACAGAATGGTTGCGCATCGCCTGATCCGGCGCCTCCGAGTTCCCGGGCCTCAGGTAAAACAGCTCGTAATGCGATGCGTCGGGCCTCACGCGAAACGCAATCCCCACAAAACCCGGATGCCGCACGCCCGGCGGCACCGTTGTCTTCAGCGCGATATCCGCCTCAATCACTCCATCCTGAAAGTCAGTTCCCGGCAGCAGCGCGAGACCTTCGTGGTCTTCCCCTTCCATCGTAATCCGCACGGATTTGCGCCCGAGATACTTCACCGCTTCCGTTTTCACGTTAGGCGCAATCAAGCCGGCGGTATCGTGAAGTGGGAACGTCTGCACGCGTGGCGGAGTCTCAGCAAAAAGGCAAGTGGCTGCCAAAAGCGCCAGTGCGGTAAGGTTCGACCAACTCTTGAGCATGTTCTTCTCATCCTTTGCGCCGCTCGCTGGTTTCGAAATGAGAACAAACCCGACAAAACAAACCACTCCCAGTCGAGCGATCATGTGCGTCTTAACTTGTTGCCCCGGTGAAGTTTGCTTCAGGAATCAAACATGTAGACGTCGCCACCCCCAAATCGATAGCAGGCCCTTGCCACGTGGTGCGGGTGTTTTCGCAATGGCCGTCCGTTTTCGCCAGCCCGCGCCTATACCAATTGCTTAATATTTATAATCCTGCTACCATTGATCGTTTTCATATGACGACGCACACGACGCTATCAGCCGCAGCCCCGGCTCCCCAGGCACAGCCTCGCCTCGAATCTCGCTTCCAGTGGCACAGGCACTCCTGTTTACCCAGAGGCACGAGGGGCCTGTGCGCCGTTGCTAGGCATGGAACTCATCCCATCAAAGCCGCCGCATCGCGAGCCGTTCAAACTCTAATCGCGAACGCGCGATTAGCACTCAGTGCAACTCATAGCAAAATCAGCCCCCTACAAATTCCTAATCGAGAACGGATGGCGATTTCTCGAATCGCTTCGCAGGCCCCGAATCTTCTCTTCGCAGCTCATCGTCCCTCATCACTCGCCACTCGTCACTGCTCATTTGCCACTCATCCCAGCCTTTCTAATCCACGGTTCCGCGATTAAAACTCCCCCTAACCCGCTGAAAACATGACTCCGACACCGCTTCTAATCGGCGGTAAAAGGGGGTTCCAAGCTCGCCCGCCATTCTCCCGCAACCTCCTAATCTTGCGCCCATACTCTGCGTGTGCTACTTTCCGTCGCGGACAACCCCTCAAGTGATCTCCCCGTGAAAATGCCCGAACTTTGGAAGCCTGCCAAACGCCAGGAAGCGGAGCTTCTCGACAAACTCGATTCCAAGCGCCTCCCCCACCACGTTGCCATCATCATGGACGGCAATGGCCGCTGGGCCGAACGAAGGCACCTACCCCGGGTAGCGGGCCACCAGCGGGGCGTGAAAGCGGCTCGCGAGATTATCGAAGCCTGCGCGCGCCTGGAACTGCCATGCCTTACTCTCTACGCTTTTTCCCGCGAAAACTGGACTCGCCCGCAAGCGGAAGTGGACTTTCTGATGCGCCTCCTGCGCGAATATTTGAAAAGGGAATTGCCTACCATTCACAAGAACAACATTCGTCTCACGATCATTGGGCGCCAATCGGATCTACCGGAAGCCGTTCTCAAAGATCTTGATCGCGCGACGCAGCTGACGAGCACTAATACAGGCATGAACCTCGTCGTCGCGCTGAACTATGGCGCGCGAGCGGAAATCGTGGATGCCTTTAATGCAATGCTCCAAAAAGCCCGCGCCAACGGCCAACCGGAGTTCCGCGCCGATGAAGAAGAGATTGCGTCGCACCTCTATACGGCAGGCCTACCCGACCCCGACCTTCTCATCCGCACCAGTGGCGAGATGCGCGTGAGCAATTTTCTTCTGTGGCAAATTGCCTACGCGGAAATTTACGTCACCGAGACGCTCTGGCCTGATTTTTCGCGCGCACGTCTTCTCGAAGCTCTGATCGATTATCAGAAACGCGAGCGCCGCTACGGCGGCCTCACCGCCACGCGTCCGGAACGCGAACGCAACTCACATGACAAGCGCTCTGCGGCGGCAAAGGGCTGACGCCGAATGCTCCTTCGCATTTTAACAGCTCTCGTCCTGATTCCGATCGTCGTCGCGCTGGTGTGGTGGGGGCCCTCGTGGCTTCTGGCAGCAGTAGCCGCCTTAATCGCAATCGTCGCGCTTCTCGAATTTTTCGATCTTGGCGAACGGATCGCAATGCGGCCGTTTCGCAAATGGACGATCGTTTGCGCCGCTGGATTGTTCTACGCGCAATATTCGCTTGGCCTGGTTGAAACTCGTTCGGTCGCACAAGGATATTCAATCGTGCGCAGCGCCGCGGGAGGCGTGCTCTCCATCGAAGCTGTGCTCTTGGTATTCGTCTTCGGCGCCGTCGTAATCGGACTCGCCACACGCTGGGCCCTCCACGAAGTGCTTCCGGCAATCGCCATCAGTTCGGCCGGCCTTCTGTTTGTCATTCTGCCGTTTAGCTACCTGGTGCGAATCAATGAGATCAGTCTCGTCGGTCGCAAGCTTGTGCTCTTCACGCTTTGCCTCATTTGGGCGGGTGACATTCTCGCCTACTTTGTCGGCAAAGGACTGGGCCGGGTTCCCATGGCCCCCGCGCTGAGCCCCAATAAAACCTGGGAAGGCGCGCTCGGCAATTTGCTCGCATCGCTTCTCGTTGGAGTATTTTTTGCGAAGTGGCTGCAGATGGAAGCTACTCAAATGCTCGTAATCGCCGGCCTCGCAAACGTCGCTGGACAAATGGGCGACCTTATCGAATCAGCATGGAAGCGCGGCGCCGCTGTAAAAGATTCGAGCAATTTGTTGCCGGGGCACGGAGGGGTGCTCGACCGCATCGATAGTCTCATCCTCGCAAGCCCCGTCGTTTGGGCAGCCTACCAATGGTTTGCAAAATGAGAAGACACGAATGGGCTGGCTTCCGGTCGCAAGTCGGCGGACCAATTCGATCGCGTGCGGGCCATGTGGTGCTGCGAGCCTCTCTAACGCCGGGGCGTCGAGGTCGGCAACTTTGGAGGCGGAGCGTTCGAAGCGCGCTTGCGCTCGGAAGGATCCCAATCTTCGGGTGGAAACGCGATTCGCCAGAACAAAGGCGACGGCTCGGAAAATTCAATCCCGACTTCCATTTTTCCTGCGTCTTTCTGGCCAATAAAAGAGACTGTGCAGGGAAGCTCTTCAGCCGTCTTGGGGTTCACAATCGCCACTTGCTGGGCGCGCGCCACGCGATTCGTCATTCTGATCATGCACCCATTGGCGTTAACCGCTACCGTATAGGTCTCTTCCTCGAAATTCTGCGTGCCGGACGTTCCTCGTACGATCACGGGCATTGCGATCTGGACGCGCTGCGTGCGCCGGCGCTCCGAACTGGCTTCGCCCACGCCCGATACAGAGCTCTTGATCTCAGCCATCAGTCATCTCCTGACTTGTTGAGGAAAACGCCCCAAAACGCGCCATTCGAAAGGCGAACATGCGTCGTTACCCCTAAATTCTACACCGCTCGCTTCAGGCTTTTGTCCGCGATATCAAGACCACGCGTACCAATCGTAAACACTCCCCTTCGCTTGCTGTTCGCAAAATATCGCAATCCTCTATAAAATCGCTGCCACATGAAACGCATCTCGATTCTGGGCTCAACCGGTTCGATCGGCACGCAATGCTTGAAAGTGGTCGATTCGCTTCCAGGCCGATTCGAGGTTGTAGCCCTTGCAGCCGGGTCAAATGTCGCTCTGGCGGCAGAACAGGTCCACCGCCACAAGCCGAAAGTCATATCTGTGGGCACCGAGGCAGGCGCGCGTGAGCTCCGTGACCTCCTGAGCGGTTCTCGCCAACCGCTGCCAGAGATTCTATTCGGCCCCGAGGGAATCGAACGCGTCGCCACTCACCCCAACGCCGAGCTTGTAGTGTCGGCCGCGGTAGGGGTAGTGGGTCTGCCAGCCACATACAAAGCAATCGAATGCGGCAAGCAGATCGCGCTTGCCAATAAAGAGGTCCTTGTCGCGGCTGGGGAAGTGGTGATGGCCGCAGTGCAGCGGCACAACGTGGCTCTACTCCCGGTTGACAGCGAGCACAACGCGATCCACCAGTGTCTGAGAGCCGGCGAGAATCGCGAAGTAAAGAGACTGGTGCTTACCGCTTCCGGCGGCCCATTTAGAAAAACTCCTATTTCGAAGCTGAGCCGCGTCACCCCCAAGCAGGCGCTCGCCCATCCCAACTGGAAAATGGGCAACCGAATCACAATCGATTCGGCCACATTGATGAACAAAGGCTTCGAAGTGATCGAAGCCCGCTGGCTCTTCGGCATGGGCCTCGACAAAATCAATGTCGTCATCCATCCGCAGTCGACAATCCATTCGATGGTGGAATTTGTGGATGGTTCAATCCTGGCACAGCTCGGACCAACCGATATGCGCATGCCGATTCAATATGCGCTAACCTATCCCGAGCGCGTTCCGTCGAACGGATGTGCTCTCGACTGGACGACTTTGCGCCAACTCGACTTCGAGGATGTTCCGCCTCGCAAGTTTCCGTGCCTCGATCTAGCAAAAGAGGCAATCCGCGAAGGTGGGCTTTTGCCGTGCGCGTTAAATGCCGCGGACGAAATAGCAATCGCGGCATTCTTGGATCGCAAGCTGCCGTTCCTTGGAATCGCAGCCGTAATCGAAGATGTGCTCGCGCGAATGCCACGAACGCCGATAAATAAGATTGACGATGTGCTGGCGGCGGACCTCGAAGCTCGGCGTCTCGCGCGAGAGGTAATAGCAAAGCGTAAGAAGAAGTAGAACCAGCATGTTGAGGCGGATGATTTTCGGGTTGGGAATGCGCGAGACTACACGAAGTTGATTCGCCTGTTTTCGCGCCACGCTGTACAATCTTAATGAGGCAATTATGGTTGACTTGCAGAATGGTCTAATCGCTCTGGTTTCCGTCAGCGTCGTGCTCGGCATAATGATCTTCGTGCACGAATGGGGACATTTTATCGCCGCAAAATTGGCAGGCGTTCGGGTCGAGGTCTTTTCATTTGGATTTGGCGCGAGACTGTTTGGTGTCAAGCGCGGCGACACGGACTATCGTTTGAGTGCGCTTCCTTTCGGCGGCTACGTTCGGATGGCCGGGGACAACCCGGTAGAGGAACGCACCGGAGCGCCGTACGAGTTTCTTTCGAAGCCTCGCTGGGTACGAGTCCTCATCGCAGTGGCTGGGCCGGCGATGAACATTCTTCTCGCGTTTGTGATTTTCTGGGGAATATTTTGGCTGAAGGGCGTGCCTGAACCGGAGTATTTGCAGCAGTCGCCGCAAGTCGCCGCCATTCCGCAGAATCCGCCCGTCAAGACTGATCTTTTGGCGGGTGATCGCATCATCGCTGTGAACGGCGTGAAAACGTCAACTTGGGACAAGGTATTCGAGCAAATTGCGAAAGCGAAGCCTGGAAGTTCCGCTTTGATTACCGTGTCTCGCAATAACGCCGAGCAGGAAATTACGGTTCCTGTCCCATTAGGCAAATCCGACGCCTCTAATGTTCTCGGATATCCGGCCATGCCTCCGATAGCAGATGAGATTGCCATCGGCTTTCCCGCTGAAAAAGCGGGCATGCGACCGGGAGACACTATCACCTCGATAGATGGCAAGGCGGTCGTAACTTGGCCACAGTTGGTCGAGGTCGTAAGGGCTTCCGAAGGGCGTCCGATCAACTTTGTAGTCCGGCGCGACGGGCAGGAAATCCCCCTGGAAATTACTCCAACACATAACCTGGGTAGCGATGGCGAATCGGTGTGGCAGATCGGCGTCTCCCCACGCACCAATGATAGCTATCACCGTCAGGGCTTCGTGACGTCAATAACCGACGCGGGCTTAGCCACGGCCGGCGGGATGCGCCAGATCTTCGGCGTCCTTGCCGGACTTTTCACTGGAAAGGTCTCGATTCGCCAGCTTCAGAGCGTGGTTGGTATCGCGCGAGAGTCGGGACGCGCCGCCAAGGGCGGTCCGATGCGCCTGATCGAATTCATGGCTATCATTAGCCTGAATCTCGGTTTGCTGAACCTGCTTCCGATTCCGATTCTAGACGGCGGCCACGTTTTGATGCTCGCGATCGAAGGCGTACTCCGCCGCGATCTCAGCGTTACGGTGAAGGAACGCTTCGTTCAGGTTGGCCTCGTCTTCCTTCTGGGCATTTTTGGATTTGTCATGTACAGCGATATTCTGAAGCTCATTCAGCATCATTGATTTATTGGCGAACGCTTTGCTGCGAGTTTGTTCATGTCAGAACTTCAAGCTCGCATGCTGAGTAATGCGAAAGGTCTATTACTCATCGGGCTGATTTGCACAGCTTGCGCGAGTCTTGCTAAGGTGTATCCGCGATGGCTTCCATAATCCGCGAAGTCGGCGAAACATTCTCAACGCTCTACAAGGGCTTCAGCATCACGTTGCGCACGATGTTTCGCAAAACCACCACCGAGCGCTATCCGGAAGTCCCTCCCAGTGTTGCGCCTCGCTATCGCGGCATTCACGTTCTCCAGCGCGATGAAAACGGCTTCGAGAAATGTGTTGGTTGTTTTCTTTGCGCAGCCGCGTGCCCCGCGAATTGTATTTACATCGAAGCCGCTGAAAACCACGAAGCCAATCGCATTTCCGCGGGAGAGCGTTACGCCCGCGTCTACAATATTGACTATTCCCGCTGCATCTTCTGCGGCTACTGCGTTGACGCCTGCCCTACCGATGCCATCACACACGGTCACAACATCGAACTGGCCCCATACGACATCAACGCCCTCATCTATCGCAAAGAACAGCTACTCGAATCTTGGCCGCCGCGTTCCGCAACACCAGCTTCCTGAGTCCCGCGCTTCCCCCGCATTTTCAATCTTGGCATTCTGTAAAATCTTTTCAGACCGCGCACGAGTGATTGCGTTCTTCGCCGATCAGGTGCAACAAATCCGCCAGCCGCTAAGCGATCAGCTTGAGTGGGCGAGATAAGCCCAAATAGCTGATTCGACCGGTCACCCCAATGCTCAGGCCGTCTTCCAAAGCCAAAGAGCGTTGTTCCCACTTGCTTCTCCAACTACGAATCACCCCACATCCCGCGTCGCCACATTCTCTGCTTCCATCGACACCCGCAACAATGCCCGCCGCCCTGTTAAAACGTCCGCTAATGAATAGGTTATGTTTTTTGGCGTTGCGTTGATTGGCTGGGTTGGGGACTTTCTCGGATGATTTGGAGCTGATGCGGGGCGGTGGGTCTGGAAATGGGGTGTTTGTGGCGCGTTTGGTAGGGGGTTGCTGGGTTGTTTGGGGATTAGATGGCTATGCTGTTGCGATTTGGATGGCGAAATGACAGGAGGGTTGTGGTTGCTTTATTGGACTTGGAAGTGGTCGCGGATTCGGGGGTCGCAACGAGATGAACAAAGGCTGGAAATCGCGGTGTGCGAATGACGCTTGCGGAGTGCGTGATGAGAGGACGGCTTGTGAGTGTGGCGGGGACGGTACGGGCGGCTCGATTCTTTGCGCCGATAGCACGGCCGCGAATGCGGGATTTGATCGAGGAGTGGTTTGAATCATCTGAGGCGGTTGAATTCAAGCGGACGACGCAACTCCTCGCAGCGGAATCAGCCGCGGCGGTGCGGCGACTTGTGGTGCGAGTGGGCGAGCGAGTGAGTGAGCGGGTGGTCGAGGGAGTGGCGGCGATTTGTGCGTTCCGGTTCTCGGTAGAGGCGATTGTGATGGAGCCTGCAGCCGCGAGATTTTCAGAATTCTTGCGAGCGAGCAGCCATTGTGCCAGTCGGGCTTGGACTTCGGCCTCGACCCATTCCTCGAAGAGTTCGTGCAGCTCCTTGCGAAGGTTGGCGACGGCGTTCAGGCGGCTGAGATGGAAAGATTCGATGGAGGCGCCGGACGATGTGAGGAGATATTCGAAAGGACCGTCGATGGCGTCCTCTCGCGACGGCGAGTCCTGGCCTGCATCCTCCTTTGTTCTTAGCATTACCGAGATAGATATCACATAAGTTATTATATTCTATAGTACGGAGGTTGCAGTACTGAACCGGCAATGAGGAGCTTGATTGGTTGCACGTACAAATGCGCAGATGCGGGGCGCGGGCAGGAGATGTACGGACGCTTACTGCACGGCGTGAGCGGCGGAAGCTTGAGAAGTTCTGTGGCGAAACGTGAGCGCGAACGCACGGTAGGGCATGATGAAGCAGTTTTCGACGTAATGAACGGCGCGCACAGGCGACATTTTCACGGACCCGCCTGCCGGCGCGGCCTGTGCGACTGAAAGCGACGAGCTGGCAGGATGCCCTTCGTGCCCAGGGCAGGCAAGAGTGGTGCGAAAAGGACGAGGGCATGGCGTAGCCAAGCATTTGCGGTGCCCATTGTGTAGCGGCTTGTGGCGCAGGCTGAAGCCTACGCTACTGAGAAGCGAAAGCAGAAAAAGTACCGTGAACACGTGCCTGCATAACGAGAACTACGGAGATGCGAGCCAGTCGCGATGCGCGATAAGAATTTCAATACCGGCGTGAGAGGGGTGCTGCTCGACGCGGGCCATTACGAGCGAATGGGCTCGGCGATCTGGCTTTACTCGTGGCTGGTGCTTCGGCAGACGCACCAAAGTGGTTCAATCGGCTGGGTTTTGGGCGGGTCGCCGGTGAGCTATCGCGAGATCGAGGAAGAGACGGGCTTCAACCGGCGCACGCTCGAGGGCTGGTTTCGTCGATTGCGGCGCGAAGGCTACATCGAGACCACCGCCGCGCCCACCGGCGTAGTGGTACGGATTACCAAGGCCAAGAAATATTCACAGACCACCCGCAGAATTGCGGAGAGGTTACGCCAGGTTGCGGTTACCCCTACGCCAAATTGCGTAGCAACCCACCCCCAAAACGAGCAAATTCAGCAGTTTCCGGCCCGGATGGTTAGTTCATCGATAGTAAGAATGAAAGATAAAGAAAAGCAGAGCGAAATCCACAGGCATTTGCACAGAGAAATCCACAACTCCAGCGTTTTTCTTGAGGAAAACCCTTCCGGGCTGGAAGAAGCGACTGCGGAAGAGAGTGCATGCGGCGACGGCGACGCCATTTTAGAAGCTGAGAGGCACGAGCAACTGGAAGAGATTCGCAGTCGCTTTGGCGGAACGAAGCAACACTATTCGTACAATGCGCGGGAATTTCTGGAGCTGCTGCGTGCGAAGCGCGATGAAGCAGTGCGGCGCGAATTGCGAGTGGGGACGGGGGCGGAAGTGCGGCGTGCCTAGCAGCGTAAGTCCGCCGGAAGGCCGCCGGTAAAAAATGACTCCTGTGCCAGGGCAGAAAAATGGATCGGTTGCGAATGATTCACTTGGTCGTTGAGATCGCTCTGTTGATGAGTCGAGAAAAGAACGCAGCCAAACTTTTCGCGAATTGAGAAGCACAGCCTGTAGCGAATTGCGGCGCAGGCTGAAGCCTACGCTACTGGAAGGCAAATTATGAAATTGCTGCGCGGAATCAGAAGGGAAGTGACGCACGGCGGCGTCGTGCCGCGCGGATGGCAGATGGCGTGGTATGAGCCGCGGCGGCGGACGGGCGTGTACTATCCGCGTCCGCTGAATTGGCTGCTGCGGGCGGTGCGCGAATTTATTTATCGCGTGCAGCTGGCCGTGCATGCGCCGCGCCTGGAGTGCGCGCAGGTGTTTGATATGCAGCGCCTACATCGCGAGCGCGAACGCCTGGCGGTGGAATACGCGCGCGGGTATATGACCGGCTGGCGCGAATGTTTTCGCGCGTGCCTCGATGTGGTGGAGGAGGAAATTTCCTGCGCGAACGGCGTGTATGAAGCGTACGACGTGGCGGGTTGGCTGGCGGCGGGGCCGGAGCCGTGGAAAGAGAATTAGATGGGTAGCACAGGCATTCCTGCCTGTGCCCCAAGTTGCTACGTTCGGTGGCGTCGTAAAACGAGAAGACAAAAGAACGCGTTCTTTGATCTTGCACGTATGGCGCGAGCTGCTGCGTGTTTTGCGTTGGCACAGGCACGATTGCCTGTGCTACTGGAGGCGTGAATGAAAGCTTGCGAAATATTCGACTCGTGCAATGGGCGCTACCGCAATTTGCGCGAATGGCTTGCCGAATCCACCGGGCAGATCCGCGCGCTCGACCCCGAATCGCACTATGACGGATACCATTGGCGTCCGGTGCAGGCGCGCGCGGCGGAGTTCGTCGCCGACTACGAGCGCATTGGACGCAAGGCGCTGCGGCGTCCGGAGTGGAAAGGGCGGCTGAAGCTATTCGAGATTTATTTCGTGCATTCGGTGGAGTACAAGCGCGCGATTTCGCTCGTAGGCGTGGCGGATAGCACCTTTGATTACTGGCTCGGCGAAGTGAAGCGCGCGCTGGGGCGCGAGTTTGCGCGCACCGGATTATTTCCGCCGTGGCGGTATTTTCGCGTGCGCGAGTAGTGGCGCATTTAGCAGCGTAGGCTTCAGCCTGCGCCAACGAATCACCGCAGCACGATCACGCTAGACAAGCACGCAATGCGACATCGTTCTTTTTGCCTGTTCCGAACCCAACATCAAACCAACGCAGCCTGCGCGGCCTCGTCTTGCAACGCTTCGCACATAGCCACTTGGGGCACAGGCAGGATTGCCTGTGCTACTGGGAGAAGCGGCGGCGCAGCCAATTGAGGAGAAGGCCGTAGCCTAAGAAACTCAAGAAGGGAACGAACTGCAGCGGAATCGACGCGATCGTCAGGAGCACGCCTTCGATGGGTTTTGTCGACTTCTCGAGATTTGTTTCTTCCTCGTTGATCAGCGCGGCTTGTTTCGTTGCGCCGTAGACACGCCAGTATTTGTCGAGATCGAGATGGCACGCGTCGCAGATGCCGCCGTGGCGCTGCTCGTGCCAGCATTTCGGGCAGGAATAAATCAGCGTGTGATGGCAGTGCGTGCAGAAGTGCGCCGATTCCAGATTCGCGCGATGGCATTCGGGACAGATGCCGGGCGCGAGCTGCTCTGGCGTCGCGGCTGGAACTGATGCGTTCATAAGCGCTACTTCTTGCGGTCGCGCTTGAAGAAATAATCGCGAATGATCGGGTAGCCCAGCGTAAACGGCAGCCACAGAATATTCTTCATCAGTGTGGAGCGCTGCTCGAGGCGTTCGTGGAACGCATCTGCCTCCGCCTGCTTCTGCGTGACCACCGCGCCGATATACTTCAGAAAATCGATGCCGCACTTTTCGCACTTGCCGCCGGTGCGCTGTTGGTTGTGGCACGAAGGGCACTCGTAGCGCATCGTGTGGTGGCACCGCTGGCAGAAGCGCGCCACCTCGCGCACGTCGGTGCCGCACTTCGGGCATTTCACTGTGCGCTGTTGAGCGGAAGTGGTCGCAGGCGGAACCGGTGGCGCGGGCACTCTTGCCTGCGCGTTTTTCTGCGCCAACGGCGTCGCAGCTGCGGATTTATCCGCACCGCCTGATGCGCTAGTCGGCGCACTGGCGCCGGGCTTGCCCGTGCTGTCCGATGTGCTGGTCAGCGCAGTGGCGTCACGCTTGCCCGCACCGTCCGGCGCACTGGCGACAGGCTGCCGGGCGATCGGCTTGTCCGAGGTCGCACCGCTCATGCTGAAATTTTACCGGGATGGCGCGCCGCACGTGCCGCCACAACGCGCATCCGCGCCGCATTGATAAGCTGTACGAAGGTACAGCCTCAACTAGCGCAGGCACTCCTGCCTGTGCTAACGCAAAAACACGCCGCGGGGTGTGCGCTATGCACGCAAGGTCAAATAGCGCGTTCTTTGGTCTCCTTGTTTGTGGACTGCGCGCGCGTAGCAACTTGGGCCACAGGCAGGAATGCCTGTGCTACTTAAGGAAGATCGAGGGCGATTTTCAGGGCGGCGTTGAGTTTGGCCATCACGGGACCCGGCAAATGACCGAGCTGTTTCACCAATCGCGTCTTCGAAATCGCGCGCACTTGTTCGCCCATCGCGACTGAATCTTTGCGAAGCCCGCCATCGCCGGCGCGGATTTCAATCTGGCTTGGGTACACGCGGATGCTGTTCTCTCTGCCCGTGACTGGGACGATCACAACGATCGGACTATTTTGATTGATTGCATCGCGGCTGACGACGATCACCGGACGAGTCCCGCGCTGCTCGGAGCCTTTCGTTGGATCGAGAACGGCCTCGTACACGTCGCCCCTGATCACGCGCGTTTCTCAAAGGCTTCCCAATCGCTTTCGCTGAATTCTTCCGAAATTGCGGCGGCCTCACGCTGATAGGCGGGATCAGTTGCCATGGCTGCAAACTGAGCGTCAATCTCACGGCGTTTGAAATGTTTCAGATACGCGGTAATCGCTGCCTCGAAAAAGCCATTCATCGAATCCGCGGGCGCAGTATCACTGTCGATCAGCGAGCGGGCTTCTTCGTAAACCGGCTCAGGCAGGGTGACGGTCGTTCGAATTTTTTTGCGACCGCGTGACGCTGATTTTGTCATCGGGAGAGCCTCGCAGGATTGCGCATAATCTGCCATCAATTATAGCATCTTGTACGATGGCCGGAAAGATGCCTTTGCAGTTCAGTAGCGTAGGCTTCAGCCTGCTCCACAAGTTGCTAGGTGCTGTGCGCTGCCATCTGGAGGAAGCGATGGCACAGTTGGTTGGGTTTCGGTTGATTTTGACGCTGGGATGAACGTAATCGCGCGGGAGCCACCCAATATGACGCGCGCCGATGGTTACTTGGGGCGCAGGCTGAAGCCTACGCTACTGAGACCCGCCTACCGGAACGACGGGAATTTTATGCGCTTCAGCGGATTTGCTGCGAACCTTGCGTTTCCTGCTGGCTTCGCTCCGCCATTCGCGCCTACGTTGCCGTAGCCGCAGCGGCGGCTGGGATCTGCCGGACGCGGCGCGCCACTTTTCTGCGTGCAAAATTCCGCGGGCGGCGGCGCGAGCAAACGCACCACGTGGCCCAGGCGCTCCTGCTTGTAAGGCTTCGTCATGCAAACCACCGCGCCGAGCGCATGAGCATTCGAGTAATCGCTGGGATAGCCGGAACTGGTCGTCAACACGACCGGCACATGCTTCAGCCGCGGGCTCTGCTTCACGTGCGCGCAGAGGTCGTAGCCGGGCAAGCCGTCGCCTTCCACTTCCGCAATCACCAGAGCGGGCGTGAACATGTTCATCACTTCGCGCGCATCGGGCGAATTGCTCACGGCCATCACGTCATAGCCTTCGCTGCCGAGATAGGCTTTCAGCGTGGCGCGGACCATTTCGTCAGCGTCAACCACCAGCACCAGCGGGCGCTTGGAATTCGGTTCGCGCGAGAGCGAGAACAGGGATCCATAAGAAGCAAGCGGGGCAGCCGGCGGCGCCAGCGGCATACGCGGCGCGGGCGACGAATCCGCCAGCTTGCGGCCACAAGAATCAACAATGTCTTCGCCGACGCCTTCGCCGAGCGCGACGGCCACGGCGTAGCGGCCATCGGACGTTGCAAAAGCGCGCACGATGCGCCCTGGCTGTTCGGCGTGCAGCGCCGCGGGCGCGGTGCTGTACGGGAAAATCACGGCCACTTCCATGCCGCGCGCGTAGTTGGGGCTAGTCGAGAGGAAAAGGATTCCGGCGCGCGATACGTCAATCGTCGTCGAAATTTCGTCCACGACTGCATCCGTGACATTGATGCCGCGTACTCGCACCGGCGCTGAAATCAGCGCGCGACGCCGTCTGCGCCGATCAGCCGGCGGCTCGTTGCGCAGCGCATCGGCGGCCTCTTGGATGGATGGCTTGTGTGCGGTAGCGGCTTCTGAAACAGGAACGCCGCTGCTGCCATCGCGGTCCGCTAGCGTCGAGGCAGCATAGGCAGTGGCTGAAGCCGAGGCCGATGCGTTCGCCGCGCACGGATCGGGCTCGAAATTTGCCGACGCGAGAATGTCGTCCAGGCAATACTCAAATTCCTGATTCAATTCCTGATTCAATTCCTGATTCAATTCCTGATTCGCTTCCTGCTGCTGCGAGAGATTCGCGCCGTCACTCATGCCCTGGAGACCCCTGTTCCGCCTGTCGTCAATACAGCTCTGGCTATGTCAAAGGATAGAAAGGAAGCGCGGAGAGCACACTAGCGGAAGAGTTTCATTCGCTCAGTACTCGCGCGGGCGGAGCGAGTAGTACCAGGGTACCCGCCTGTAAGTCGCTGCATATGTGGTGGTTAAGTAGCGTAGGCTTCAGCCTGCGCGGCAACCAACACACTGCGGAAGCGTTCGCTAATTGGGCAAGATCACGATTGCGTTCTTCCTTTTCCGAGCGTCCAGCCGAAAGAACGATTTCACGATTGAGCCAAACATTGGCGTTCGCGCCGTCTTTTTACGCAGGCGCAGGCTGAAGCCTACGCTACTTAACGGCGTTTCTACGTAGTGTTTCGAATTGTGTGTGATCAAACAACGTAGTACGAAGCCAGGATGGCGTTTTACAAACGAAATCTTCCGCACTGGCATCCTGAAGGCAAATGTATTTTTCTGACATGGCGGCTCTACGGTTCGCTGCCAGTTGGTTTTTTGCGAGGCTTGCGCTTACAAGCGCAGCTCAAACCGGCACAGGAATTCCGCCTCGCCGAAAGCATGCTCGACCGGCCATCCCAGGGTCCGCTCTGGCTCAAGAATCCGCCGATTGCCAACGCGATGGTCGAAATGCTGCTGCATCGTGCATTCGAGCTCCGCCGATTCGATTTGCATGCCTACTCGGTGATGGCGAATCACATCCATGTGCTGCTCACTCCGTTCGCGCAGATGCGAATCGTGACGCGCGAACTGAAAGGCGCGAGCGCTCGAACTTTGAATGTGATCTTGAACCGCACTGGCCAATACTGGCAGGCAGAGAGTTTTGATCATTGGGTTCGCAACGAAGGTCAGTTCGTGCGAGTGAAGAAATACGTCGAACACAATCCGGTCAAAGCAGGTCTCGTGTCAAAGATCGAGGACTGGCCGTGGTCGAGCGCCTCTAAGTAGCGTAGGCTTCAGCCTGCGCCACAAGTTACAAGGTGCTGCGCTCCAAAACTAAGGAAACGACGGCAGAGTTGGTCCTGGTTCGGTTCGGTTCGGTTGATTTTGATGCTAGAAAGAACGCAGTCACGCACCAGACAAGCAACATAGAGCTCGCTGATGGTTACTTAGGGTGCAGGCTGAAGCCTACGCTACTGAAGGCTACTTCGAGGTGTCGCGTAGCAGGACCACATCTGAGACTGCGTGGCGCTGCAAGACGCCTAGCTGTTTGCCGTCGAGTGAGAAGTGGTAGGCGTCGATCAGGTCGCTTGTGAAATTTGTGATGCGCTTGGCTGTGGAGGCGCTGGTGTCGAGCGGCTGCAGCCATAGATTATCTACGCCGGCTTCGCGGACTGGATAGACCAGCGCGCGGCCGTCGGGCGTGAACGACGCAGCGCCGCTGATGCGTTGGTCAGGCTTGATGATGCGCGTGACCGGATTCGCGCCATTGGCAGCATTGGCGCTTTTACTTTCAGCGCCACCCGCAGCCGCGCCCAAATTCAGCAGCACGATTTTCGTCTGATGCGCGGTTTCATTCCCCTCCGGCTCCACGTGAATTGAAAACGCGAGCCACTGGCCGTCGGGCGAAATCGCCACCGGCGTATCGTCGAGCTCCGCATCGGCGATCTTCGTGCCCGCCACCACCTCCGCTTTTCCACCGTCAATCGACGCGCGTTTGATCTCCTGGCTGAACCAGTCGCGGAAATAAACCCACTGCCCATCGGCCGAACAAACCGGCGCGCGCAAATCGTGCTCGTCGGTAATTTGTTTTGGATCGCGGCCATCGGAATTCACGCGCCAGATGTTGGCAGTGGTGCTGCCGTGATAGCCGGCCCAGGTGAACACGATATATTTCCCGTTCGCGCACGACGCAGGCAGCCCCAGAATCGTATCCGCTTCGCTCACCAGCACCGTCTCCTCGCCCGACCCGTCCGCATTCACGCGCAGCAATTTTCCGCCGTCGTTCACGTACAGCGTATTTTCCGGCGCCCAGTTGAACCCGTAAATGTCGCGCTCCTGGCGAATGCCGGTCACGTCCGGCGGTCGCCCTGCCATCGCCGCTGCCGCGGGAAAATTGAAAAAGCCGAAGGACATGTGGCGCTGGATTGCCGAAAGCGTTTTGCCGTCGGCGGAAAGCCGCAGCGTGATGTAATTGTTCGTGTCCTGCGTGACGAAACGAATTCCCGGCTCGTCACTCGAAAAATATCCAATCTGCTGCCGGATGAATCCGCTGCCGCGCGCTTCCGCGGTCAACAGCATGCCTTCGCCCGAAGGCAGCCAGGTGAGAAAACTCGGCGCGTAGTCCTTGAAACCCGCCAGCTTCGTTTCCTTGCCGCTCGAGGCGTCGAACATTTTGATTTGCGAAAGCTCGCCGGAATTTTCGTAGACCGCGCCCGCGATCGCTTTCCCGTCCGGCGTCCACGCGGGATAGAACGGCTGCTCTGTGAGCGGTCCTTTGAGCAGGATTTTTTCGTCGCTTCCGTCGGCATTCGCCGTGAGCAGGCAGAACTTGTCCGCGTCAGGATGGCCGGTGCGAACGTAGGCGATGCGCTTGCCGTCGGGCGAGAACGTGATGGGGTTATCCGCTTCGTGCACGGTGAGCTGCGGCGTGCCGCCCAGAATCGGCGCGCGATAGAGGTCAGCTTCGTCGGCCGCGGCGCTCTCGCGCTTCAGGAAATAAATAAAATTCCCGTCGGGCGCGAAGATCGGGCCGAAGTAGATCGCGTCGGAAGGTGGAACGATCTGCGTGTCGCTGTCCGTGGGCAGATGTCGCAGCCACAGGCTGCTCTGTCCTTTGTCCATCACCACGCTCAACACATATTTTCCATCCGGCGAAATCGCGGCGGCCACCGATTTGCCGTTCTTTGAAATCTGCCTGATGCTGAAATTCTCGAAAGGCATTCGCGGTGCGCGGTGGAGAAGGGAATAGACGCCGTAGGCCGCGCCGATCGCGAGCAGTGCGATACCAGCAATGCCCGCGATCAGCAGCGCGCGATTCCGCCGCGCTGGCACAGCGGCCGCTTCAGCAGTCGCCGTGCCGCCGGACTCTGTGGTGCGGCGCGCGGTAGTGAGGCTCTGCGAAATCGAGCGCGCACCGGTGCGCGTCGCCACGCTGCTTTGCAAATTCTCTGTTGCCTCGCTTGCGCCCTTGAGCCGGTGCAAATCCTCGCGAGCGCGCGACGACATGCTGTTTTGCAGATCTGCGGCTGCGGCTGCATCAGCATCTTGCTCGTTGATCGCGCCGCTGCCCGATGGCGTCACCGGCGGCGTGCCCGAAGGTGTCTCCGAAGGGGCGCCTGGAGCAGTGCCTGAAGGAGTACTTGAAAACGACCCCGCCGAGCGAATCGTCCCCGACCGGCCCGATTCCATCGCGCGCTTCAGCCGCTGCAAATCGGCGCGCATATCGCCCGCCGTGTGATAACGCAGCTTCAAATCCTTCTCGAGCGCCTTCTCGATAATTTCTTCGAGCTTCGGCGGCACTTCCGGATTCACTTGCGAGGGCCGCACCGGCTCGCGCTCGAGTATCTGATTGAAAATCACGCCCGCGGTAGCGCCCGAGAACGCCTGCTTCGCCGTCGCCATTTCGTAGAGCACGATGCCAAACGAAAAAAGATCGCTGCGCCCGTCGAGCTTCTCGCCGCTCACCTGTTCGGGCGACATGTACGCAACTGTGCCGAGCGCCATGCCGGTCTCCGTGAGATTTGGATCCGTTTCGAGCAGCACGGCGGGGACGTTCGAGGCAGTTGCGCCCAAGGAAATCGCTTCACCCACTCGGCGTCCGGTGGCGAGCTGCTTGGCGAGTCCAAAGTCGAGAATCTTCGCCTGGCCACGGTCGGTGATGAAAATATTCGCAGGCTTGATGTCGCGATGGAGGATGCCTCGTGAGTGCGCCGCGTCGAGCGCGTCGGCCACTTCAATCGCGATCTCGAGGAGCGCGTCGGTGCGCAGCGGCCCGCTCGCGATGCGCTGCTTCAGCGTGACGCCCTGCATCAATTCCATCGCGATGAACGGTATGCCCTCGTCTTCGTCGATGTCGTAAATCGTGCAGATATTCGGATGGTTCAGCGCGGACGCAGCGCGAGCCTCGCGCTGAAATCGTTCGAGCGAGATAGGATCGGCCGCAACGCCCAGCGGCATAAACTTCAGCGCCACCTGCCGCCGCAGCTTCGTATCCTCAGCGCGATACACCACGCCCATCCCGCCGCCGCCCACTTGCTCGACAATGCGGTAATGCGTTACAACACGCCCAATGTAAGGATCAGATTCCGTCACCCGAATAATATACGCGAAGTGGCGCGGAGTGAGACAGCACGATGAAGCGTCGTTGTTTTTGCATTTGTACCGCTGGCCTCCGGCCGGCGCCTTTAAGTAGCACAGGCAATCGTGCCTGTGCCCACGCAAAAACGCAGCGCGGTACCCACTAGACATGCAAGATCAAAGAACGCGTTCTTTGGTTTCCTTGTTTTGCGACATCGCGCCGATAGCAACTTGCGGCACAGGCAGGATTGCCTGTGCTACTCAAAACCGCGTCACCGTTGCTTGCGGCGAGCCAAATAACCGGAGACTAGAAGGCGAACCGGCCGCGAAGATACCGCCCACACCAGAATAAAAAGCGCGACGAGTACGCCCGAGACATATCGGGATTCCAGATTGAACTTCGCGGCCATGAAAGACGCGAGCACAAACCCGGTCGCCACCAGCACCGCCGTCAAGATCAGCTTCAGAAAATCGTGTTTCCGAGGCTCACCTCCAGCCAGCGTCCCCGAAAGACCCAAAAGCACCAAAATGTAGTGGTCGCCCTTCTCGAGTTCACCGACGGCCGCATCCCAACGGCGCGCCCGCTCAGGATCGTCTTTCTGCAAGTGCTCACGCGCATGCTCAAGCAGTTCGGATATCTTCGCTTCATACTGAGGCATTTCAAAGTGCGGTTCGAATTCATCGTTGAGCGCGAAAGGGTCGGGGCACGAAGCCGGATCAGACTCCGTGAAGTACATCATTCGCTTCTCGATGTCAGCTAAAGGCACGCCCTCAATCGCCGCCTGCTCGGCGACCTGGGCAACAAGAAAATCCTTCGCCTGTTTTGTATCCATTCGTGTCCATAGCAACAGGGAACTGAGAGTCGCGATGATTCTAGCCCAGCTGGCGTGCCGTTCAGTAGCACAGGCATTCCTGCCTGTGCCAACGTAAGAACGCAGCGCCGTGCGCGTTAGCCATGCAAGATCAAAGAACGCGTTCTGTGGTTTCCTTGTTTTGCAACACGGCCGACGTAGCAACTTGCGGCACAGGCAGGAATGCCTGTGCTACTGAAAACCGCGTTCCTTTGCTCTTGGTTTTTCCCCAGTAGGTCGTCGCCGTTCAGTAGCGTAGGCTTCAGCCTGCGCCGCAAGTAACACGCAGTGGCAACCGCAAATCCTTGGCGCAGGCCGCGACCACGTTCTTCGTTCTGGCTCCGCTTGGCGTCAAATCCCAAGAACGATTTCGCGAGCGAGGCAAGAATCAACGATCGAGGCGCGTTTGAACGCTGGCGCAGGCTGAAGCCTACGCTACTGAAAACCGACACACGCCAAAAGCGCTACAAAAAGCCATATTTGCAACCATTGCGTGCAACGCCGCGTCAAATCAACTAGAATCGCGCAGTAGCAGCAGCGGTTGCAGTAGCAGTTGCTTCTCCTTCGTTCGACCCAGTGAGCGAGGAGGGTGAGATGACTTACGGGCCACGCAGTACAGAAGACAACGCAGTCGAAGACAAGTTTTCCCGCATCGCATTTTCCGGCACGATCGATAGCACTCATACTCCTAGCTTTCCCGGCGCGGCAAACCGTTGCGCCACATTTTCCAATTCCGCGACTAACCGTCGCGCGAAGCCTTCGCGTCGATCCTCGCAGTTCTTTGCCGCGTTTACGTTCGCCGCAGTGCTCGCTCTTGCTCCGCATCCAGCTTTCGCTCAACACGGCGGCGGGGGAGGCGGCGGTCACGCAGGTGGGGGAGGCTTCGGCGGAAGCCACGGCGGCGGCGGTAGCCGCGGCGGTGGCGCATCGGCGCCTCATGGAAGTTACGGCGGATCGTCTTCAGGTAACGCTTCCCGAAGCACGGGCAGCAGCGGCGCAACAAATTCCGCCGCGCATTCGGCCCCGTCCTCCCGCTTTGTCGGCGGCAGCACGTGGCAGGCTCCTCCGAGCACTGCAATGCGCGGCGGCGCCCAGCCCTCCACTCATTTCATCACGGCCGACGAAGCCGCAGCATCCAACGCGCGCGTCATGAGGCCGCCCGTCGAGCCGCGAGGCATCGGCAATCCTCTCGGCGCTTCCACAGCGTTGCGCGGATCGTCGTTCACATCGGGCGCAACTAGCAACGCCATGCGCACGCGTCCATTCGCAGCGCAGTTCGGTGGTCCTCCGCACGTGCCAGGCCGTCCGTTCCGAAATCGGCCGATCTTCTTCGGACCGGGCTTCGGCCCCGGCTTCGGTTTCGGCGGCTGCTTCGGTCCGTTCTTCTTCGGCTGCGGCGGCGGATTTTTCGGCGGTGGCTTCGGGTTCGGCTTCGGACTGGGCTACGGTTATGGCTATTGCGATCCATTCTGGGGCTGCCCGGCGGGTTTCTACGGCAGCTACTACAACGGCGGCTACTACGGCAATCAGATCTACAACCAGTCGACCGACGACAGCAGCGTCTCCAGCGAATTCAATCCCAGCCGCTACTGGGGCCCGTCAGCTCCGCCCGAAGAAACCGGCGGTGGCGGCGGCAGCGCGTCGTCGAGCGATAGCGAAGTGGTGCTTTTCCTGAAGGACGGCACCGTCTACGCCATCACCGACTACTGGATCGCCGACAACAAGCTCCACTACGTAACCAACTACGGCGGCGAAAATTCCATCCCCCTCGACCAGCTCGACATGCAGCGCACGGTAGACACGAACGCCAAGCGCGGCATCAACATCACTCTGCGCCCAACGCCGCAGCAGCAAGCAGCGCCCGAGCCGGACGCGCCGCCGCAGCCCGATGCGCAGCCAGCGCCGCAGCCAAACGCGCCGCCCGACGCACAGCCCCCGGCGAATCCGCCCGCCCCGCAGTCGGCGCCAGCGCCCGACTCCGCGCCGTATTAGTCGCCTCTCGTACCGGCGGCGTCTCGCCGGCGCCTTCCAGTAGCGTAGGCTTCAGCCTGCGCCAACGTGACATCACGTCTCGATCCTAAATCCTTGGCGCATATCACGACATCGTTCTTTCGGTACGAACGTCAAACGAACGAAGCCGTCGCCAACTCGTTTGCCAACTCCCGCACCCTGCAACTTGCGGCGCAGGCTGAAGCCTACGCTACCTAAAACGCGTCCCGAATCACTCTCAACCTTGGATTATTTTCCTCTACACAAATAATCACTTGACAAACAATTCCTCTTTCGTGTAAAAGTATTACGTTAGCCTCGTAATCCGCCAAGCGCTCCGCTTGGCATTTTTTTTGCCCGGCCTTTTCTTCCTCTCGCCTGCCACATTTGGTAGCCTAATTTCGCCTGGCACACCACATCCCCACCAGCGGAGGTTACCCGTGGGCAAGACGCGCAGAGCTTTCATCAAAAACGCGGGCGCCATCACGGCGATCGCCGTCATGGGCCGCTTGAAATCTTCGTCTGCATCGCCGAATCACCCAACCGCAGCGCGTCGCGCCGGCAAACACGGTTCATCGGCCGGCTCCACGCGAATGCGCTGCGTCATCACCGGCCAGACCAAATCCCGCAAGTCCGTCATCGTAAGCAGCGCGGCGCCTGAACCTGTCACCGTTGGCATGCTGCCAGGCTGGGAGTTTTACAACATCTGGGGCAGCGACTCACAGCCCAAGCTTCCCTCCGATGGCACCGAGCCGCCTCATCATGGATATTTTCCGCCTGCGAGCGGCTTCCGCTTCGGCATATTCGTTCTTCCACCGGCAACGAGCAAGACCGGCCGCCTCGCGCCGGGCAGCACGGGGAGAGCAGCAAGTGCGCGTGCGCAGCAATCGGACGCTCAGCAATCGAGCGCCGGGCAATCGCCCACTCCCGACGAGGTTGAAGAGTTGAGACAGAAGCTGCCTGGAGTAGCGGAGTCGTCTGAGCGAGATCACCCGGGCATGCACACCACCGATACCGTCGATTTCGACGTCGTCATCTCCGGTGAAGTGGTGATGGAACTCGACGACGGGGCAGAGGTCCTGCTGAAAGCGGGCGACTGCGTCGTTCAGAACGGCACTCGCCACGCGTGGTACAACCGCTCTGTGAAAAATTGCGTGATCGCCTATAGCTTGATCGGCGCGCAACGCAAACCAGCCTGACGCCACAGCACAACTTGACGCCACAGCACAACGCATTGCTTGGCACAGGCCGCGCCGGTAGGCGGCCGTGAAAACGACGCCTGTGCGCCTTTGCCACACCGCAATCCTTCCGATCTTGGCTTTCCCACAAACTCGCACCCGATGAACGCAATAGGATAGACTGAAGCCTATCCCACCGAACATCGCCGCACCTTCCGCCCACGAGTCACTAGTTACGAGTCACAAGTCACGAATCTCCCGGAGCCTTCATGCCGAACTACAACACGCAAAATCCGCCCTACTCAATTTTCCCCGGCGACGTCGCCTTCGCCTTCAATTCCGAAGCGCCCGCCGCAGGACAGGCCAGCCAGCAATTCGCCCTACCGAACTATGCCGGCCACGCGGACAACGGCCGCACCGTCCGCTGGCAAACCATCTTCGGCACAGCCCCCTCAGCGATCAGCGTGGTTCTGCAATCAGCCATGATCGACGCCGACGCGCAATACTCCACCATCGACACCTCCACCGTCACCGCCGGCGAAGCCCGTTCAGTCACAGCCGTCCGCGCCAATTTCCTCCGCGCCAAAATCACTTCAATCACTGGCGGCTCAGGTATCACAATCCAAGTCCTCGGCTAGCAGTTCGTACCGCCGCGAACGTTCACCATGCGCGCGCGTGGGGCGCCGTTGCAGTTCAGTAGCACATGCCCCGCCGGCAGGCGGACGTGAAAATGTCGCCTGTGCCAACGCAACACCGCAGCACGATCGCGCTAGACAAGCACGCCTCGCGACATCGTTCTTTTCGTACTCAACGTCAACCCAGCGCCGCCATCTCCTCCTCGCATCGCGACGCACTGCCCCCAATCAACTTGCGGCACAGGCAGGAATGCCTGTGCTACCAAAACCGCGCCGCGCTGTATTACAATCCCGGCACGTAAACGCCATGCATAGCCGGTTCCTCTCAATCGCGCTCAGCGCTGCTCTCTGTAGCACCGCGCTCGCGCAAACCACCGCGCATCCCGACCTCTCCGGCACCTGGAAACTCAACCTCGCGAAAAGCAAGCCTCCAAATTCCAAGATCAAATCCGAAATCATTACGATTACAACCGATGGCGATCAAATCCAGTTTCACCATTCCGCCGAACCAAAAGACAGGCTGCACATTTTTACATCCGACGGCGAGGAGCATCCTGTTGGGGTCTGGACCGAGACCGATCCGCCAAGCTTCGTCAAGACAACTTGGGATAAATCGACCCTCGTAATTGAATTCTTCACCCGCGCGCCCGGAGGCATTTCTGGGGTTATCCAGCGCTGGAACCTGTCGCGCGACGGTAAATCGCTCACAATGGAAGTCCCGACACCAAAGCTCTCATACGTCTACGACAAGCAGTAGCCGGCGTAGTCGTCTTCCAGTGGCACAGGCACTCTTGCCTGTGCGCCATTGCTAAGCCGCAATGCTTCCGATCTTCGCTTCTGCACGAAATCGCACTCGTGATCGCAAGAGGGCAGGCTGAAGCCTGCCCCACTGAAACCCGCATCGTGTCTTCGCACTGCATCGCCGTCGTACCGCTCAACTTGCGCAGCCCAGCCTGGCTGCCCTGCGCGCGACCACGACGCCGCGGCGAATTCTTCTGCGCCGCGCATTGCGATGCGCTTCTCGGCGCGATCCTCGGACTCAACAACATCGCGCGCCTGCCGCAATCTCCAGTCGTCGGGCCGCCGCGAGCACATATACGCCCATGCCAAAAAAACGAAACGCATCTGCACCCGCCGCATCGCCCGCCATCGCCGGCGACGCCGCCACAAAATCCGCCGCACGCACGAGAAGAACCCGCTCAAGCAAACGCAACCGCTCAAAGCTCGCATCGCCAGCCGCGATTAACGACGCGCTCGCGCTAGCCATCGGCGACTCTACGACCATCGACGCGTCGCCCTCCTCCGCACGTGCCGCGAAATCGTCCGCGCACACCGCAAGGTCGTCGCGGCCATCCGCGCGCGCGCCGAAATCTTCGGCACCCGCTGCCGCGTCATCGTCTGCCACACGCGCCGCGAAATCATCCGGCTCCGCTGCCGCCGCTTCGGCATCCTCACCCGCGCCCACGGCCGCGGCGGGCGCCGCACCCGCAGCGGCGATCGACGCGCGCCTCGCGTCCAACGCGCCTCCTCCGCGAATCCGCATCGGCGAAGCCATGCGCCGCAGCGGCCTCGACGAATACAAAGTGGCGCGCACCTTCGCCGGCGTCGTCGACAAACTCAGCGACGGCAAAAATCCCAAAGACACAGGAGGAGTGCAAAAGCTCCTCGTCGACGTCCTCAAAGAATGCAGCCGCCACCTCGACCCGCCGCAATCCGAGCGCGCCGCGCCAGCCGCCCCCGTGCACATCACCATGGTTCATAACGTCCCGCGCCCATTTCGCACGCAACCGCCGCCGCAGCAACTGAACCCCGCGCCGAGCGCCGCGCCATTAGTCGACGCCGCAGCCCCTAGCGCCGCGCCAGCAACCGAGGCAGCGCCAGCTAGCGAACCCGCCGCAAGCCCCGCGTCACCGCCCAGTTCCGCACCGGCGGATCCAGGTTCACAGTAGGGGCACGGCATGCCGTGCCCGAA
>Ga0209525_1000010_pt1 | contig 90141 bp, 72 predicted proteins | sample JacPin_JW_Ref_O1_FD_187958 | JGI IMG/M metagenome (GOLD analysis project Ga0209525, IMG submission 187958) | Forest soil microbial communities from Algoma, Ontario, Canada - Jack Pine, Ontario site 1_JW_Ref_O1 (SPAdes) (version 2) | ecosystem: Environmental > Terrestrial > Soil > Boreal... | reverse complement strand
GCCAGCGTCATCCGCTTGCCAATTTCCTGAACTCACCGATGGATACTTCGAGCGCTGGCGGCTCCGATTCGCGCACCAAGCGGTCAAACTCGCCCGCACGTGCTTCCGAAAGTTGAGCACTTTTTCAATTCCGCGTCGCGTCCTCGGGATGGCCTGGCGAAGATACAACTGGAGGTCCGCTCGACGTCGGGCGGACGGTGATCAGCTCGCGAATGGATTCGACGGTGACGCCGCTCCTTCCAACTAGCGCTAACAGGTTCCGGCTTTCTGCCGAGGCGTAGCGGCGCGGTCTAGCCAGTGAGAGCAGTGATAATCCCTGTTCGCAAACACTTATTTTGCGTACAACGCTGTTCGGTCCGCAGGTTTCTTGCTTCAGGCTCACCGACGCGAACTGCCACGAACCAAATCCTTCTCCCCATCCGTAATCGAATCGGACGACCTTCGCATCGTATTTTCTGTTGACGGAAGCTGGAACGAATCGTCTATTCCAGGGGTGGGAAGGTTGAACCAGACCCGCGAGGAGCGATCAATGAAGCGGCGGATCGTTTGGACAATCACATTGGGAACCATCACTGCACTCGTTGTTCTGGGAACTTGGCGGAACATGCAGGCACAGGACGCTAAGGCGCCGTACCAGAGCATAGCGCCGCTAGAACAATACCTGATGGCGGATCGGGATGCCGAGATAGCCCTAGCTCGGAGTGCAGCACCCGAGTCCATCTCACGCGATGCCGCCGTCTTGGTTCTCGGACGGCACGGTTACGAAACCGCGGTCAAAGGTAAGAACGGTTTCGTATGCGTCGTAGAAAGATCGTGGATGTCTCCCTTCGACGATCCAGAGTTTTTAAACCCCGATCAGCGGCTTCCGCTTTGCCTCAATCCGCCGGCTGTACGATCCCACCTGCCACTCACTTTCAAGACGACAGAGTTGGCATTGGCGGGGCTGTCCAAGACTCAGATGTTCGACAAGATCAAATCCGCATTCGATAAGAAAGAGCTTCCGAGCCCGGAGCCAGGTGCGATGTGTTACATGATGTCGAAGCAACAGTACTTTGGCCGCAAATATGGAAACGCGGATCCTCATCTGATGTTTTGGTTCCCCAAAACAGACGATATGTTTTGGGGAGGAGGTCTCCCCGGCTCTCCGGTATACGTGCATCAATATTCTCCGGAGCCGATCACGGAGTTCATCGTTTCCGTGTCAAAGTGGTCGGACGGAACGGCTGCTCCCACAGAATGAGATTCGCTTGCCACTCTTGACGACGGAGCATGGGTCCGGATAGATGTTGATAAATCCGCTTCACACCATCTATCTCACCCTGAGATAGCTCGTAATCAAAAAGTACGGCAACCCATGTGCCGGACGGCAGCGAGCCGCCGACAGAGTAAAAGTCAGGTTCTAATCGCGCGTTCTCGATTGGAATTTCAGGGCCGCGTCGCGTACAAAATCCATATGACGACTGCAGCAACGCAGCTTCGGTCGCGCGAAACGGATGCCCGTCGCGCGGCAGAGTTAATCTACCGTTCCTGAAAATCGAAGCAAAACAGCCGGCAAGATGGCTGTAGAAAACGGGACTCCGAATGGCAGCAGTGCTCGTCTAATTGCCACTAAGGACCCCTCGAGTCTCCCTATGCGAATGTCCGGCATGTGGCTGTGGCGACGGCTACTCGTGGCGCTGATACTTTTTCCCGTCGGCTTCTTCGTCGTCTTTTGGGCGAGCACCTTTCTTCTTGCGCAGTGGGACGAGGCGTGGCGCCCGGCGTGGATGGGAGACGGGGCGGGGGCGGAAGCGATTGTGATTTTGCCGGTTGATACGCCGCCAGGTTTTTCGGCGGAGCTGGTTCCGTTTTCGATGGCAAAAGATTTCGCCGCCAGCCATCCCGGGTCCACGTTTCTTATCCCGCGGAGTGAACAGAGCGCGTACCAGCACAGCACAGGTCAACAGAACACGGGTCTGCCGAACACGGGCCAACAGAACATGGGCCAACAGGGCCCACAACAGGGCTCGCTTCGGCAGAAGGAAGTTGAGGACCAGTTGAGGCTAAAACTTGCGTCGCTCAGCCTCGACGTGAAGCAGGTCCCCGGCGGCGCGCAGCAAATTTCAATCGAAGACATGGACCGCACGGACGACACGCATGGGACCCGCTATGAAGCTTCGAAAGACGGAGTGCGATTGATACGCTACCGCTTCGTGGGCGACCGCGACGCGATGGGCGTCCTGTTGGCAGCTATGGGCTTATCGTTCCTGCTCAATCTGATCGCGCTGGTTTGTGTCGCCGGATGGTTCATCTACCGTTGGCGCAAAGGTTCGCGAGGCGCGGTGATGGCTGAGTAGCCATTCGTTCGGTGCGAGCCCCGCGAAAGCCACACTGCAGATCCCTCGACTGCGCTCGGGATGACAGGCGTGAGGTGGAGTCAAAAAAAAGCACGGAGGAGTAATCGGAAGAACTTGCGACCGAACGGTCTCGCAGCACATCGAATTGGAGGAAGCAAAAACGAAGGAGGCGCCAATGGGAAAACTTGATGGAAAAGTTGCACTGGTGACGGGCGGAAATAGCGGCATCGGACTTGCTACCGCGAAACGATTTGCGAACGAAGGCGCGCATGTTTACATCACCGGGCGACGCGAGGCGGAGCTGGCCGCGGCGGTGAAAGAAATCGGAAAGAACGTTACCGGCGTGCAGGGTGACGTGGCGAAGCTCGCTGATCTCGACCGGCTCTTCGCGCAGATCAAGCGCGAGAAGGGCAAGCTCGATATTGTGTTCGCGAATGCCGGAATAGCCACGTACGCCGCGCTCGGCGAGATTACCGAAGAGCACTTCGATTCGATCTTTGACACCAATGTGAAGGGGCTGCTGTTCACGGTGCAGAAGGCGCTTCCGCTGATGCCGGATGGCGCTGCGATCATCCTGAATGCGTCCATCGTGGGGAGCAAAGGGCTTCCGGCGAACAGCGTTTATAGCGCGACGAAAGCTGCGCTGCGGTCGTTTGCGCGCACGTGGACGACGGACCTGAAGGATCGCCACATCCGCGTGAACGCAGTAAGCCCGGGCCCGATCGACACGCCCGGCCTGAGCAACTTATTGGCCTCGAGCGGCGTGGGCGAGGAACGGCGGAAGGCAATTTCGGGCGGCGTCCCGCTCGGCAGACTCGGCACCCCCGATGAAATCGCAAAGGCTGTCGTATTCTTGGCCTCCGATGACAGCAGCTACGTAACCGGCGCAGAACTATTCGTGGATGGCGGCTTCGCGCAAGTGTAAATCTTCGTGCTGGCCAAGATGAAGTGCGACCAACGGACCGCGGCGCATCGAATCGGGGCGATTAGCAGAGTAACGCCGAGGAGAAATCATGGGGAAGCTCGACGGAAAAGTTGCACTGGTCACGGGTGGCAATAGTGGGATCGGACTTGCTACTGCGAAGCGCTTCGTTGAGGAAGGCGCGCACGTTTACATCACCGGGCGACGCGAGGCGGAGCTGACCGCGGCGGTGAAGGAACTCGGCAAGAACGCGACTGGCGTGCAAGGTGACGTCACGAATCTCGCCGACCTCGATCGCCTCGTCGCGCAGATCAAGCGCGAGAAGGGCAAGCTCGACATCGTGTTCGCGAATGCGGGGTTTGCCAGGTTCGCACCGCTCGAGAAGATTACCGAGGAGCATTACGACTTGATCTTCAACGCGAACGTGAAAGGCGTGATCTTCACTGTGCAGAAGGCGCTTCCGCTCGTGCCCGATGGCGGCGCGATTATTTTGAATGCGTCGATCGTGGCCACGAAAGGCTTTGCGGATTGGAGCATGTACAGCGCCGCGAAAGCGGCGGTGCGTTCGCTCGCGCGCACGTGGACGAGCGACTTGAAACAGCGGCGCATCCGCGTGAACGCTGTGAGCCCGGGATTTACCGACACGCCCGCCTGGCACGTGAACGAAGCCGCCGAGCAACGCATTCCTGCCATTTCGAAAACCGTCCCGCATGAAAGGTTCGGCACCGCCGATGAGGTGGCGAAGGCCGTATTGTTCCTCGCTTCTGATGACAGTAGTTACATAACAGGCGCAGAGCTGTTCGTGGATGGCGGCTTCGCCCAAGTGTAAGCGTTCCTTCATTCCAAGTTTGAACCGAAAGAACGATGTCGCGCTCTGCGCCGTGGATAGCGAGCGAGGTGTGGTGGTACGGTGGCGCAGGCTAAAGCCTACGCTACTGAAAGGCGAATCACGCTGACGCGGAGGATGTTGTCGAGGGTTTCACGATGCGGTCGTAGAGGATCATGAGCAGAGTGGAAAGAATGCCGACGCCGAAGATTACCCACCACATGCGCTGGGGGGTTGACGTCGCGCCGAAATGCTGGACGAGGTATCCGCCGAGAGGGCCGGCGATGAAATAGCCAATGGCGATTGGCAGAAACGCGTAGCCCATGTAGAGGCCCTGCTGGCCGGGAGGGGCGAGGCGCGAGATGTATTCGTAGTAACGCGAGACCTGCGTGATTTCACCGAGCGCGACGAAAATTAACGCGACGACGAACACTGGTACCGTGGGATGGAGCGCGGGAAGCATCCAGCCGATGCTGGTGATGAGGAAGCCGAGAGTCATCGCGGTGAATGCGGGCAACTTGCGGGTGATAAAGGTGATCGCGATTTGAAAGCAGATTACGACGATGGCGTCGACGGTGAGGAGCAGGTCGACGTCGGCGTTAGGGTTGACGAATTTGCGGATGAAGAGCGGCATGGAAATATATTGCTGCCAGAAAATCACGAAGAAGCCGGAAAAGATAACCAGGAACATTACGAAGCGCAGATTGCCGAGGACGACGAACATATTCTTGATTGCCGTGAGTATGCTTGAAACCTTTTCTTCGCCGGAGCGCCGTGGCTCGCGATAGAAGAAGAGCGTGACCCAGAACATCAGGAACACGCTGAGCGATCCCACTCGAAAGACATTTTCTACGCCCCAGCCCATCTGTTTGCGCACAACAAAAGCCATGAACGGGCCGATCGCGCCGCCGATATTGACGAGCGTGTAGTAAATCGAATAGCCGATCGAGCGGACGTTTTCGTTGGACGCGCGCGCGGTGGTTCCTGCGACGCATGGCTTCACGACGCCCGGACCCAGCGCGGGAATCATCAGGATGATGAACACGAGCCATTTGTCGGTGAGCGCGTGTCGCAAGGGCTGCATCCACGGGGCGGCAAGCGAACCGAGCAGGAAATATCCGACGGCCATAATTAGGTAGGCGGCCATGAGGGCGCGGCGGAAGCCGAAGCGGTCGGCAAGAGTGCCGCCGAGAATAGGCAGGAACCAGACGACGAGGCCGAAGGTGCCGACGAGCCAGCCGGTGAGTTCGCTCGAGAAGTGGAGCTGTTCGTTGAGGTAAATCGCGAGGACTGCGGTGGTGCCGTAGTAAGCGATGCGCTCGAAGATTTCCGTGAAGTTGGCGACCCAGAAGGCGGGTTCGAAGCCTTCGCGGATCTCTTTCAGGCGCTGGGAAAAGCTCAAGCGATTCTCCTCGACGCGACGCAGCGTGACTTGAAATGGCGCCGGCGATTGCGTTGCGCGGCCGGCGGCGATTGTATCGGAAAGCTTTGGCGCGACGTGGGGTTTCTTCAACAAATCTTGCGCGTGGCTTTTTGAGGCAGACTGTGCGGATGGCGGACGACAAATGGCGCGCGCGATTATTGCGCGGCTGCGCTTGACGCGCTTGGTGATGGGGCGGCGGTGGGAAGATTCGAGCGAATCAGGGATTCGACACGATTGATGACGTTGGGATCGCATTCGATTTCGATGTGCGGCTTTTCAAAGGCGCGGGCGAGCCAGGAGTAGCCGTTGCACTGGACGGGATTCGAGGAATAGTCGAAGCGGATATTGCCGAGGATTTTGGTGCGGGCTGGATCGGCGGCGCGAATTTCGGGGCGGCCATGGAGGTAGCCATTCGTTTGGTAAAAATTGGCGGCTTGTTCGACGTTGGCGGGGATGAGGGAATCGTCTTCGCCGATTTTGGAGACGCTGTCGACTTGAATGGTCAGAAGCACCGGGATGCCGTCTGATTGCAACTCGCGGGCTAGAGCGACCGTTTCGGAACCGCCCCAGCTGTGGCCGTAAATAATGATGCGGGCGCTTTGTTTTTCTTCGGGCGAGAGTTTGCCGTCGTGGTTGGCGTCGAGGAGGCGCAAAATTTCCTGGTGGGCCTTTTCCCCGCGATGGTTTTCGAAAACTTCCACGTGAATTTGAGTCGGATATTCCTTGCGGAGGCGCTCAGCGAGCTGGACGCCGCCGTGGACGGCATTGGTGTGGCTGATGAAACCGCCGACGAAGCCAATGACAATCGGCGGAGATAAATTGTGCGCGGGCGGGTGGCCGGCAGATACGATTCGAGGAGAGTGCGCGAGGGCGAATGAAAGGAAAAGCAGGCCGAAAAATGCCGATACGACAACTCGCATCGAGTGCATCGATTCCATGCACATCATAGCAGCATCAGGGCGACAAGAAAAACAAGGCTGAGCGGGCTGGACTGAAATTTCACGCCGGGATTATTTCTTGCCGGTCGACGCCGCTGCGGCTACCGTGCCGTGCAATGACGACGAATCCGCCAACGGCGCGCTGGAGGCAATGCGCATGCGGGCGTACTCGAGAAGCGCCCAATCTTCTTTGAACTCCAGCATCGTCTCGCGGCTGTGCTTGGGGCTTTTCAGCGCCGCGTCGACGCGCGCGAGCAGCAGCTCGAAAGCGAGGTGCGGATCGGAGCCTGGCGCGAAAATATTATTGCGGCTCAGCCCAACCTTTGTGGGGCCATTCGCGTTAGAGATTTCGAGCCAGAGGCCGCCGTCAGCGTCGGCGGTGGGATGCCCGGAACTGTCGAGGCGCTTGAAAATACGCTCGACGTAGCCGCGATCGGGAATCATTTCGTTTTGAACGGCTTGATTTACCATCGTGTCAAAAGCTTTTCGATATTTTTCCCACTCACCGGGGGCGCCCAGAACTTCTTCGCGCTCCTGAACCTCGACTGGATCGAGCGCGCCGGAACGGTTCGCGGCATGATCGGTTTTCTGCAGCCTGGTGGAATCGTTGAGCTGAGCCGGTTCGAGTGTGGCGTGCTGTTCGAATTCACGCTGGGGATTAAACCGCCCGGTGATTAAGTAAGCGGCGGCCACAACGGGCAATTCGTGGTCGGCAAAAATTACCATTGGAATCAGGAGCTTTTTCGAGCGAAACAGCTGTTCTGTCCCGCTGCGCGGCTCGGTGCTGCGCTTGATCGTGCCGGGCAGCTGCGAAAAGTGCAGCACGCGGAAATTCGAATCCGGATGGTTTTGCGCGTAGTGCGAAAAGGTGCGCGCGATGGCTTTCGGACTGGTCATTCCGAAATCGTTGATCACATCGCGATGCGCGGAATGAGGAAAATAGGTGTCGATTACATTTTTTGTAAAGTCGGCGCAATTGCGCGTCATACCGTTGAAGTGGTTCTCATTTGGCAACGCGTTGAATTTCGCGATCAGGTCTTCGTCCTGCTGCACCGTGGTCTCGACTATGAAGATGTACATGCTGCGGATCATGTTGGCGCCTACCATTTCGCGCCACTCGGCTTTGTCGCCCTTCAGGCAGTCCTTCACGGTGCAGTAGGCTGCCAGCGATTGCTCGCGGTAACGTTCTTCGAGCACGGCTTTGATTTTCTCGGTGCCGAACATGGGCCGATCCACTGGATCTTCGACGCCGTAGACGTAGAGGTTGAATGGCGCGATGTTCCATTCGTAGCGCTCGTCCTCACCCAAGTTGATGTAGTTGCTCATCACCGAGCCATTTTCGCCCGGACGGCAGAGACGAAGCTTGACGGGAGTGTCGGGACAGATGCGCGAGAAGTAGACGGCGGTATGCCCCGAGCCAGTGACGCGCGCAACGCTCTCGTTGAGCGTTTCGTTGAGAATCACCCCCACATCGCCGTAGGCCCGAGAAGTGACGAGGCAGACGGCAAGAGCGACCAGGCCCAACGCCTTCGTCAAGGCAGCGATGATTGTTTTCGCCATAGTTGCCAGCCGCTTACTTCCACTTCGCTCAGAAAAAACTTGCTGATTCCTGCTATTTCTTAGAGGGTGGCACGTGCCGGATTGGATGGTTGGGATGCTTTCCGCAAAAAGGGCTTGTGATCGAACGGGCAACCGGGTCGAAGAGGCTAGGTAATGTAAGCCAGCTGGTCGCTGAATTGGAGAACATCGTTGACGGGCCACTCGATGTTTGCGCGTCCGACCAGATCAACGATCAGATCCAAGTTATCCAGCGCTTTGTCGATGTCGGCCCATAGTCGAGCGCGCACATTTTCGTTTGAGAGGATCGCGACTCGAACGATCCAGCGGAGCGCTGCTTCCTTGACGACCAGCTCCTGCAATAGTTCGCGCGAGAAGGGCTTTTCAGCCAGCAACAGATCAACGGTGGAAGTGTTGAGGCCTTCGACGAAACTCGTAATTGTCTGCAGCCGGGCTTTGATCTGATCTTCGTATACGGCTGGCTCGTGGACCGAGTCTGAAAATCTGACAATCGTTTCAGGCAAGTTTGAACTTCGAGTGCCGCTCATATGTCGCCTCCTGGAGCATCCCAATTTTCAAGCCTGCACGATTTTCAACCCAGCACGGGGGATCTAGGATAAGGGGAAGCATTCATCTTGCCAAGGTAGGCTTGGTATCTGGAAATGGCTGAGGAAGAAAGGCTTATGTCTCTTTTGGTAGCGCGAAATAGCCGCCCCGCAAGGTACTAGCCCTAGGGAATTATTACGCCTTGCAGCGGCTCCTAGAGCTCGTGTGAGGCGTGAGCTGTTTCGGGCGTGTGGATGTAGAGAAGTGTTTGATCCACGCGCTTGGGTGGTGCAGCTTCAGGAAGCCGTATGGGATAGCGAATTTCGCGCTGATGATCTTGCATTTGGCGCTTGGCGTTGTAGACGCTGGAAAACTTCCAGAGCATTTTGACGAAATTCGTTTGCCCCTGGGCGAGGAAGCCGAGGGCCATGAAGAAAGTGTCTTTCAGCGCGGCGAAGCCGAGATGCTTCTGGTTGAGAATCTGCTGGGTGCGCACCAGTTCCTCGTAGAAGCGATCGAGAGGAAGCTTTGTGGGGAGCACGGCGTGCTGCACATCGAAGAGTCGGTAATCGCGAGAAGTGAAGTTGCGCGACTCGGTGACCCACGTTTCCGTTCCCGGATATGGAGTATTGACGGTGATGTGAACGATTTCGGGAACCTGAAGCGCCCATTCGCGGACGGCTTCGAAGTGGCGCTCGTCCCAATTGGGATCGGCGATTATGTTCACGGCGGCGTGGATATTCAAGGCGCGAGCGCATTCGAGGGCTTCGATATTCTTTTTTACGGTGACGCGCTTGCGGTGGCTCTTGAGGCCCTCGTCGTCGATGGCCTCGATTCCGAGGAACATATATTTCAGGCCGAGACGTTTCCACATTTTGAAAACTTCTTTGTTGCGTACGAGGACATCGCCGCGCGTCTCGAGGTAATACTCCTTCTTGATGTTGCGCTTTTCGACTTCGCGGGCAAGGGCCAGACCGTGGTCGGATTGAATAAACGCGACGTCGTCGACGATGAACACTCCGTGTTCCTGAATACTGGCGAGATCTTCGGCAGCCACTTCTGCATTGAGTTTGCGGTAATTGCGGCCGTAAAACGTCCAGGCGCTGCAGAAGGAGCAATCCCACGGGCAACCGCGCGTAAATTCGATTGAGGCGCAGGGGTCCAGCACGCCGATGAAATATTTGCGGCGCCGGGCGATTAGATCGCGGGCCGGTTGCGTGGCGTTCAGGTTTTCGACCAGGCGGGGCGCAGGGCCATCGCCATAGATGCTCGTGACTCCCGGCAACGTACGAAGCTTGTCGGGGTCATCCGCTGCTTCGAGGACGTTCGGGGTGATCGCTTCGCCTTCTCCGCGGACGACACAGCTGATGGCGCCGTCGGCGTGGGCGAGAATTTCTTTCGCGGTGAAAGACGCGCTGTGGCCCCCGGCGAAAATGAAACATTCCGGAAGGCGGCGCTGGGTTTCCTTCGCGAGATCCACCACTTCGGGAATATTCGCGAGATAGTTCAGCGAAAAGCCTATGGCTTCGGGTTTGAAGTCCTCGAGAAGGCGGAAGTAGTCGCGATGGCGAAAGACCTGGAGATCGAGCAGACGGACGTCGTGGCCTGCTTTGCGTGCGGATTGCGCGACCAACTCAAGCCCCAGCGGCTCGAGACGCAGGTAAATCTCCGAATACATCAGCGGGCTGGGATGAACGAAGAGGACTTTCATTACGCCTCCGGCTTGTCTAAGGCGGGGCTTTCCCCTGCGTCTTCATTCTAGCGTGGGGAGATATGACAAGCCAGCAATTCGCTTGGCGACGAAGTCCTATTCCGCGCGGAGGGCCTCGACCGGATCTACTCTGGAGGCGCGTCGAGAGGGTAGATAGCACGCGACATACACAGTGGCGATCACCCCGAGCGTGACAGCGGTGTAGGTGATCGGATCGAGCGGGCTGACATGGAACAGTAGCGACGACATCAAACGCATCACTGCGAACGATGCCGCGAGCCCGCAGACGACGCCGATTCCGGCAAGCCAAAGTCCGTGACGCACAAACATTGCCGTGAGTGTCTGTTGCTGGGCTCCGAGAGCCATGCGGATTCCGATTTCGCGTGTGCGCTGCGAAACGGAATAAGCAATTACTCCATAGATCCCTACAATTCCGAGCAGCAACGCCATGCCTCCCGCCACTCCCAGCATAGCCAGCGTGAAGGAAGTGCGTGCCATCGATTCCTTGTAGAGATATCCGAGGGTATGCACTTCCGCGAGAGGAATATTGGAATCAACCGACCACACGGCCTGCCGGATTTCTTTCAGGAACGCTTCGGAACCAGCACGCGGGCTGCGAATGGCAAAACCGATGCCGCGGCGCAACGCTTCCTTCTGCCCTTCAAAACGATTCATGATCACGGGCCAATAAACGGAGGAGGTCGGATCTTTGTCAACGCCCATGTCGTACGTGTTGCCAACGACGCCGATGATTTCGCGCCAGTCGTCATTATTGCCAACGCGAATTCGCTTGCCCAGCGCGTTGCCCGCGTCATGCCAGTACTCCCGCGCGAGGTTTTCGGAGACGATCGCAACGGGAATTCGCTGGTAGATGTCGTCCCAGGTGAGATCGCGGCCAGCGATGAACGGAGTGCCCAGCGTCGAAAAGAAGCCCGGCGAGATGAACTTGAAGCGCCGCAAAGGTGGAAGCTCTCCTTCGGCGTAGGCGCGATCCTGCGCGAAGACAGGGTCAAAAGAGCTGTTGTGATCCAGAGGAATCGAGCTCGAAAAGCTCACCTGCGAAACTCCTGGAATCGCGGCGAGCTTGTTCAACACTTCCTGATCCATGCGGACAGCACGTTCGGCCTGGCTATCGGGCACATCGGCTTCCGGAATGTAGTACCGGAAAATTTGAACGGAATCCGGCGCGGTGAAGCCGGGCGGGACGTGCATAAGAGCGCGGAAAGTGCGAATCATCAAACCCGAGCAAATCAGAAGCACGAGAGCGAGCGCCACCTGCACGATTACGAGAACGTTGCGGGCGCGATGCTGCTCGCGGCTCTGGCTCAGCGCGCGTCCGCCTTCGCGAAGGCCGGTGTTCAGGCGAGATCCGGCGTATTTGAATATCGGGATTGAGGCAAAGAGAAGACTCGAAAACAGCGCGATCGCCAGAGTGAACAGCAGCACGGGGAAATCGATGCCGATCTCGTGAATGCGCGGAAGGCCGGTGGGCGCCATCGCGACGAGAACGCGGAGTGCGGCATAGGCCACCGCCAACCCCAGCGCGCTTCCGAGCAGCCCGAGGATCACACTTTCAAACAGCAGGTCTGCTGCGATTTGTTTCCATCCAGCGCCGAGCGCGGCACGAACGGCCAGTTCCTGGCGGCGTCCCTCGACGCGCACAAGCAGCAGGTTGGCTACGTTCGCGCATGCGATCAAGAGGACCACCGCAATCGAGCCCATCAGCACCCAGAGCACATTGCCGATGTCGCCGACTACGTCCTGTTTGAGCGGCCGCAGGTTCGGTCCGAATTGCGCTTTGTCAAAAAGCGAAACGCTGAAGCCTTCCGGCGCTGGGAAGCTACGGATAGAAATAGGAATCATGCGCGCCACGTCCGCGCTGGCTTGCGCCATGGTGACGCCGGGCTTCAGGCGCGCGAGTGCGCGGTAACTGAAATTGCCGAGCTTGGTTTTGCTGCGGTCCCATTTGAAGGGAAGAAAAATAGCGGGCTCGCCTTCGTCAAGAAAATGAAAATTCTGGGGCAGGACGCCGATAATTTCGCGCGGTTTCCCATCGAGCATGATGGACCGGCCGATGACGTTTGGATCGCCGCCGAATTTCTGGCGCCAATAGCCGTAAGAGAGGAGAGCGGTTTCGGGCGTACCCGGCGAATCATCTTCGCGTGTGAAGAGGCGCCCCAACGCCGGCTTGGCGCCGAGAAGCGGCAACGTTCCATCGGTCACGTCGATGCCGCGGACTTGTTCGGGTTCGCCGGCGCCGGTGACGCTGATCGAATCACCCGAATAAGCGCCGATATCCTGAAACGTGGTGTTCTGCTCGCGGTCAATGAAATAAATGGACGGAGACATCTCGAGATCCTTGATGCCTACGCCCGGAGCGGTGTGCCACACGCCGATTAATTCGTCGGGATGAGGATATGGCAGCGGCTTCAGCAGAACGCCTTCGAGGACGCTGAAGATCACGGTGTTCGCGCCGATGCCTGCGGCGAGAGTGATTAAAGTGATGGCTGTGAAGAGCGGGGCGCGGCCGAGCCGTCGTAGAACCTGTCGCAATTGGTCGGTGATCATTTGGGTTTGCGGGCATGCGCCCGTCACGGTAATTGGTACGTCGGGGTGGCGCCGAAAGTTCCGGGGGAAGCGAGGAAATTTTAGGAATGCGGCGAACTCGTTCGTGGACTAACTTTGCCGCGAGCTACGGAGCTGTGGTGAATTTGCGGAGGGGTTCGTCGAACGGAGCGCGGGCGACGCCTTGCTCCGTGATTATGGCGGTGATGTAGCGTGCGGGCGTGACGTCGAAAGCGGGATGCGCTGCCTTGACTTCGCTGGGCGCGAGCTGCATGCCGGCGAGATGCGTCACTTCGGCTGATGAACGCTCTTCGATAGGAATCTGGTCGCCGGAGGCGAGCGACATGTCGATGGTGGAGATGGGGGCCGCGACGTAAAAGGGGACGTTATTCTCGCGCGCGAGGACGGCCATGCCGTAGGTGCCGATTTTATTGGCGGTGTCGCCATTGCGGGCGATGCGGTCGGCGCCGACTACGACGGCGCTCACGCTGCCGGTTTTCAGGAAATGGCCGACCATGTTGTCGGTGATGAGCGTGAGCGGAATTTGATCCTGCTGCAATTCCCAGGCGGTGAGGCGGGCGCCTTGCAGGTAAGGACGCGTTTCGGGAACGAGCACGTCAATTTGATAGCCTTCTTCGACTGCCACGCGAATCACGCCGAGGGCGGTGCCGATGCCGCCGGTGGCGAGGGCGCCGGCGTTGCATTGAGTCATCACGCGACCGGATTTGCCGAGGAGGTCTGCGCCGAACTTTCCGATGCGACGATCTGCAGCACGGCGCTCTTCGTGAACTTTCTGAGCTTCTTCGATGAGAGCGGCGCGCAGATGGGCGAGGCCGGAGGCGCCGTTTTTGGCGGACGCGGCAGTCACGGCTAATTGTTCGAAGCGGGCTTTGAAGCGATTGATTGCCCAGAAGAGATCGACTGCGGTGGGGCGGGTGTGGGCCAGCGTGTCGCAAATGGTGGCGAAATCGGCGCGCAGTTCCGGGAGAGTTTGCGCTGGCGAGTGTTCGACGCCAAGTGCCACGCCCATCGCTGCGGCGACGCCGATGGCCGGGGCGCCGCGGATGATCATGTCTTTGATCGCTTTGGCTACATCGCGATAGTCGGTGTAGGTGTGATAGGTGACTTCGCGCGGGAGGCGGAGCTGGTCGAGGATGACGACGCCTTCGGGCGTCCAGCGGATTGCTTCGACGGTGTACAAGGGAGTTTCCATTCTAACCGATTCTGGGGCGCGAATTCGATGCGAGCGCGATCAATTCAAAACCTGCCGGTCTAAAGACCGGCGCTACAAAACCTTATGGGCCCACCGGGAAATGGCGGAGGCCGTGGGAGGCGATGAGGAATGCGATGAACAGGAATGAGTTGTAACTGACGTGGAGGATGTAGCTGGCGACGACAGTGTGCGAGATGGCGCGGGCGGCGGTGAAAATAATTCCTACGCCGATCAGGAGCACGATTTGGCCCCAGCCGCCCCAGAGTTGAGGAGCGTGCAGGAGGCCGAAGAGGGTGCCTGTGATGACTACTCCTGCGCCGACGCCGAAGCTTCGCGCGAGCACTGGATAGAGGTAGCCGCGGAAGATGGTTTCTTCGACGAGCGGAGCTAGCAGGATGCTCATCAGCATCAGGAGAAGGGCGCTGCGCGGGTCCTGGAAGTATTCCTGGATGGGGAGCTTTGCTTTGGTTTGAAGTGCTGCGGAAGCGAGTTGGACCAGCAAGGAAATGCTGAAGCCGCCGAGAACGAGGCTGAGGTAGACGATGCGGCGCGGGATCGTGCCGGTCTGGAGCTGGCGCCAGCCGATGGTTCGCCAGAAGGGCGATTGAAATCGCACACGTATTTGAGTGGCGAGGTATGCGAGTAACCCGAGCGAGAGAATGGCTTGATTGACGATTAGAAAGAGACTTTTGTTGGTGGAGGAATTCTGCAGGCTGGTGGGCGTCATTCCGAAGGCTGCGAAGATGCCGACGAGAACGATGCTGATCAAAAAGGTTCCTAGGAGCGTGACTGCGATTAGTAGCAGCAGGTCGAGCCAGCTCCATGGTGCGCGTAGATCTTCGGGATATTGCTGAAAGATGGGTGGCGGCGCTTCGGGCTGGACGATTACGGGCGATGTTGTTGCCGTGGTGTGCAATTCCGGGTTTGGCAATCCGGCGGCCGGAGGAATGGGCGGGTCGAGAAACGACTCGGGAAGGATGGGGTTGTTATCGTCGGGGACCATACAAGTCAGGCGTTCGCGTTTGCATCGGCTGGTGCGTTTGCACTCTGGGTAGCGTTGCCGTGTCCATTTCCATTCGCACCGTTCAGCGCGCGGGCAAGAATCTGTCCGGTGAAAGATTTCTTTACGCGCGCGACTTGCTCAGGTGTGCCTTGCGCGACGATGCGGCCGCCTTCGTTGCCGCCTTCGGGGCCGAGGTCGATGATCCAGTCGGCTTGTTTGATGACGTCGAGATGGTGTTCGATGATCAGCACGGTGTTGCCGAGCGAGACGAGGCGATTCAGCACGTCGAGGAGTTTCTTCACGTCGTCGAAGTGCAGGCCGGTGGTCGGCTCGTCGAGAATATACAGCGTGCGGCCGGTTTGGCGGCGCGAAAGTTCGCGGGCAAGCTTGGTGCGCTGGGCTTCGCCGCCGGAGAGCGTGGTGGCGGATTGGCCGAGCTGAATGTAGCCAAGGCCGACGTCGACGAGTGTCTGCAGCTTTTGCTGAATCGCGGGGATATTTTCGAGGGCCTTCAGGGCTTCCTCGATGGGTAGATCGAGGAGATCGGAAATCGTGAGGCCTTTGTAGCGGACGGCGAGGGTCTCGGCGTTGTAGCGCTTGCCGCGACAGACTTCGCAAGTGACGTAAACGTCGGGCAGGAAATTCATTTCGATGCGGCGCTGGCCGTCGCCCTGACACGCTTCGCAACGGCCTCCCTTCACATTGAAACTAAAACGCCCAGGACGGTAGCCGCGTTCGCGCGATTCCGGAAGCATGGCGTACAACTCGCGAATCGGAGCGAAGACCCCCGTGTAAGTGGCGGGGTTCGAGCGCGGGGTGCGGCCAATGGGAGCCTGGTCGATTTGAACAACTTTGTCTATGTGCTCGATGCCAGTTATGGCGCGATGTTCGCCGGGCTTTTCCATCGAGCGGTAAAGTTTCGCGGCGAGAGCGCGATACAAAATGTCGTTAATGAGCGTGGATTTGCCTGAGCCAGAGACGCCGGTGACTACGGTGAGAAGGCCGAGCGGAAACGTGACGTCGATATTTTTCAGGTTGTTTCCGTGCGCGCCGAGGATGGTGATCGCTTTCCCGTTGGCGGGGCGGCGGTGATCTGGCACGGGAATTTTCGCGCGGCCGGAAAGATATTGGCCGGTGAGCGACGCAGGATTAGCTGCGATTTCTTCGGGCGGTCCTGCGGCGACGAGATGTCCTCCGGCGGTGCCTGCGCCGGGGCCGAGATCGACCACGTAGTTGGCGCGGCGAATCGTTTCTTCATCATGCTCGACTACTAGCACCGTATTGCCGAGGTCGCGCAGGGTTTCAAGAGTGCTGAGCAAGCGGCCATTGTCGCGGGCGTGCAGGCCGATGGAAGGCTCATCGAGAACATAGAGGACGCCGCGCAGGCGCGAGCCGATCTGCGTGGCGAGGCGGATGCGCTGCGCTTCGCCGCCGGAGAGCGTGGCGGCCGAGCGGTCGAGAGTGAGATAGCCGAGCCCCACGTTGAGAAGAAAATCGAGGCGCTCGGCGATTTCCGTGAGCGGGCGACCAGCTATTTTTCGCTGGCGGAGCGTGAGGTGGCCGCGGATTTTGTCAACGGCAGCGCGCGCTTCGGAGAGCGGGAGCGCGGTGAAATCGGCGATGGAAAGACCGGCGATTTTTACGGCGAGGCTTTCGGGGCGCAGGCGGCGCTCGTTGCAAGCCGCACAGGGCGCCGGCGACATATATTGCGTGAGCCATTCGCGGTACGTGTCGGAATTCGATTCTTCGAGGCTTTTCTCAAGATGCGTGATGACGCCTTGAAAATTGAGGCCCTTCACTCCGGTGCCGTCCGCAGGATTGCCATGAAGAATCAGATTTTGAACTTTTCGTGGAAATTGCTCGAATGGAGTATCGAGATCGAAACCGTGCGCTGCGGCGGCAAGTTTCATGGTGCGCTGAACGAACGTGGAACCTGAGCCGGGGCCGAGTCCGCCCTCAAAAAGCGGCTTCGACCAATCGACGATTACTTTGGACGGATCGAAATCGTACTTGGAACCGAGGCCGTGGCATTCGGGGCATGCACCGTAGGGCGAATTGAAGCTGAACGAGCGGGGCTCGAGTTGCGGGACGGAGATGCCGCAATCGGGGCAGGCGAGTTTTTCGGAGTAAACGTGCTCGTCGCCGCCGACAACTGAAATGGTGACGAGGCCACCGGTGAGGCGGAGAGCCGTTTCGATGGATTCCTCGAGGCGTTGCGCGATGCCGTTTTTAAGCAGCAGCCGGTCTACGACGATTTCGATGGTGTGATTCTTGCGGCGATCGAGCGGAATCGGTTCGTCGAGATTGACGAGGTCGCCATCGACGCGGGCGCGGACGTAACCTTCCTTGGCGTATTTCTCGAGTTCCTTCTTGTATTCGCCTTTGCGCCCGCGAACGACCGGGGCAAGTACCATGATGCGGTCATCGGGCTTGAGGGCGAGAACCGACTGCACGATTTGCTCGGTGGATTGACGGGTGATGGGTTTGCCGCACTTCGGGCAATGCGGAGTGCCGATTGCGCTGTAAACCACGCGGAGATAGTCGTAAATCTCGGTGATGGTACCGACCGTAGAACGGGGCGAGCGCGTGGTGGTCTTTTGCTCGATGGCAATGGATGGCGAAAGCCCTTCAACTGAATCGACATCGGGGCGTTCCATCTGATCGAGGAACTGGCGCGCGTAGGCCGAGAGGGATTCGACGTAGCGGCGCTGGCCCTCGGCGTACAGGGTGTCGAAGGCGAGCGAGGATTTGCCCGAACCGGATAGCCCGGTGATGACGGTCAGCGAGTTACGGGGAATCTCTAGGCTGATATTCTTGAGATTGTGCTGCCGCGCGCCGCGGATGACGATTTTCTTGAGGCCCATGGTGTTAATGACCGTTTACGGCACCCTCTACAGCCGAGGACAACGTACGCTGGGTAGATTGCGCCCAGAGTAATCTTCAAACATAGCAAGTGCAGCGATTGCGGTCAAGGCGGCAACGCGGTTGTCGAAAGGAAATTCTCACGCCGCGGAACTCAAGTGCGAGCCGGCATACTTAGTCGGCGTGATCGCCCCGTTGCTGGCCGCGAAGCAGCTTCAGCGCGTGGGCGAAAACAAATACCAAGCCGAGCTCGCCAAGTGGAGTTGACTTTGCGCGGCGAAATCCCTTTGCCGCCGCACAGGCGCTGTGGAGTCGTTCTCCACCGGTCCGAGGCGTCACGTCCGGGCCAGTCCCATCTAGGAGGCAACACCCATGAGGAAGCTGTTCGTTGTCGCTGTACTGTTCGGCGCGATGGTCGTGACAGCCCTGAGCGTGAAGGCGGATGGAACACAGCCGCCGCTCCCGCCTGGTTGCAACGACCTGTGGAACTGCCACCCGAAGTAGGCAAAAAAAAGCGGGAGGGTGTCTCACGCCCTCCCGCGTCCCCGCGAAAGCAGTTCCAAGAGTTTTCCTCCGGAGAATTTACCGGGGGGCTTGGACTTTTTACACCTCAGGTGATTCTGAAGCGCCTTTGTTTTCAACCAGATGTTTTGGCTTCTCGCGTGCGATAGGCTGCTGGGTCAGGGGGAGGAAAGCTGAGAATCCCTTCGGGGATTGAGGGCTGGGCCAGCTTCCTTCCCCCGGCCACCTACCGTCGCTCCTTTTTTCCTACCCCTCTGATATCGAACGACGGTGGGGTCTGTTCACTCCTTTTCTTTTCTTCTTCGCAAGGTGTTCGCCCCCGAGTTTTATCCTGTTTGAATTTTCGTGCCGGGAAACTGCGCCTGGACTCCCTACCTGGATTAGGGTGCCTCGAAGTAGTATTCTCGTTTCTCTGCAGGGCGAAGGTGCCCGGCCCACGTCTGAGATTCTACGTTTCATGCCCGACACAACAGGCCACATGCGCGTTTTGAAAGTGGTTCAGTCCTATTTCCCTTTTCAGGAACGGGGCGGACCGGTGTTCAAGGTGCGTGCGCTCGCGGCGGGCCTCGCTAAGCGGGGGCATCAGGTTACGGTGCTGACGGCCGATCTCGGCTTTGGGCGGGGGAACGGCTTTCACGTCGAGGCCGAGCGCAGCCGCTGGGGTTGGACAGTGCGCAGCGACAATGTGGAGGCGATTTACCTCAATACGACCGGGCAATATCGCGCCGTGACGCTGAATCCGGGGGTGTTTGCGTTCTGCCGGAGTTCGATTTGCTACTACGACGTGGTGCATTTTTACGGACTGTACGATTTGCTGGGGCCTGCGGCGAGCCATTACTGCAGGCGGCAATCTGTACCGTATGTGATTGAGCCGATGGGGATGTATCCGCCGATTGTGCGCAGCCTGCGATTAAAACGGATGTACCTGGATCTGCTTGGTGAGCGGTTTATTCGAGGCGGGCGCTATCTTGTTGCGACGTCGGAGCAGGAGAAACAGGATCTGGCCGGCGGAGGCATTGACGCGGCGCGTGTTGAAGTCCGTCGCAATGGCATTGAGCTTCCTTCGAGGGAACCTGAGCCGGGTAAATTTCGCCGCGAGCGGGGAATTTCGAGCGACGCGAAGGTGATTTTGTTCTTAGGGCGGTTGGTGTCGAAGAAAAGCCCTGACATGCTGATCGATGCATTCGCAAACTGGCGCGCGAATTCTGGTGGCGAGCGCGATGCGGTGCTTGTGCTGGCTGGTCCCGAGGAAGGGGATGGATTTTTGGCGAAGCTTCGATCCATGGCCGATCGCCTGGGGATTCGAGACCAGGTACTGTTCGCGGGACCGCTTTATGATGATGCGAAGTGGTCGGCGTATCGCGATGCGGATCTGTTCGTGCTGCCTTCGCAGAACGAAAATTTTGGGAATACGGCGGGAGAAGCGGCGGCTTGTGGAACGCCTGTGATTGTGACGGACCGTTGCGGCATCGCGCCTTTTGTGGGAGCGGCGGGAGAGGTGATTCCGCACAACCTTGCGGCGCTCGAGAATGGGCTGGGGAAAATGCTTGGGGATCCGATGTTGCGGGAAAATCGCCGGGCGGGATGCCGCGCGTTTGTGGACAGCCTTTCGTGGGAAGGGCCGCTGGATCAGACGGAGGAAATGTACCGGCGTTGCGTCGGGCAGTGAGGCGAGGCCGCAAAAGAGCTTGCGGGGAGGCGTGGGCTGCGCGGGCGGGTCGGAGACCCGCCCCTACTGGGGGCTTTGAGACGGGAGAGTTGCTTGCGTCCTACCGGTCGCGGTCAGTGGCCGGCGATCAGTGGCTCGCGCCGGAGACGAATCGGAAAGCATCTTCGATTGTCTTTACGCCCGCTTTCGACCCTAGCGAACTCGTTTCCATTTTTGAATATTGATAGCGCCGCTTGGCGGAGAAGGTCGCTGGATCGAATGTTCCCTTCTCAAACTGGAAAATCCAGACGTACTCGCGCCGGGCGCTGTCTGCTTGTGATTGTGGAATCAGGGCGGTGTCCATGGAGGTCATAGGCGTGAAATCAGAGAAGCCGCCGCTCTTGTGAACCGGGTCGGGCATCGTGCCGCTGAAAAAATCTACGTCGTGAGTGAAGATCATCACGAAGTCGACCTTGGAAGGATCGGGAGCGGGGCAAATTTGCGAGAAAGCTTTTTCGCGATTCTTGGCGATCCATTTCGTCTGGCTGGGCGTGAGGCCGTAGGCTGAGAAGTAGCTCTGGCACGCTCCGTTTGACTGCTCGACGGGAGTTGTCGAGTCGGCAGCTGAACCGGAATTCATAGCGGACGGCGAAGGCGTTTTTGCCGGCTGCGGCGCGGGGATTGCAGATGATTCGGCGGCTGGGTTTGCGGGTGACGCTGAAGTCGCAGGCGAAATGGCTGTGGCTGGTGCTGCCGTGGGCGCAGACAAAACGGCGGGCTTTGCCGCTGATGAAACCGAGACGGGTTGCAATGCGCCGAGCGCGGGCGGAGGCGCCATCGAAACGCTGGCGAGGCTTTTCTTTCCGGGTGCCGCGGCGGCTGAATTTGAAGATCCGGAAGCCGAAGCTGGCGAGACGTTTGAATAGTTCACATCGGCGGGTGCCAGTGAAGCAGCGTGCGCTGCCGCTTTTGCTACCTCGACGGCTTGCACTTGTTTTGCAGCCAAGCCAACGTCGTGGGCCGAATCGCGATAAGGCTGAAAGGTGGGGAGACCGGCGACAGCGGCGTCTGGCACGTAACCTTCGACGCCATTTTGCGCGCGGATCTTCACGTAATTCTGAACGCGCTCGATGATTTCGACGCCCTGGCCGCATTTCAGCTTCGCATCGACATTGAAGCTATTCAGCGAATCGTAAACCCAGACCTGATCGCGGTTTGAATTGCACTTGAGCGTGGCAGGACTGGCCCATACGGAAGTGGAGAGAAGCGAGAGGCCGATTGTGCTGAAAATTAAAATAAATAATTGCGACTTGCGGACCATGGTTACCCCCTAACCCTGGCGCGACAATACCTTAAGTAGTGTAGAACTTCGGGACAGGCGAACAACTGGACGATAGTACAGAGAAAGGACAGGTGAAGGACAGTACGTACCTTACGGATGTATGACTCTGTGTACTACCATACCTGTACCATGGGGCTTGAAGTTCTGGTGGGGAGGCCGAAGGCCTGCGATGCAAAAAGCCCATGGACAATGGGCCCGGAGGGTAAAATGGCGACGATGAAACAGGACAAACAGGACGGCGCTTCAAATTATTTGCTCAAGACGGAGCCTTCGGAATACTCGTTTGCGGATCTTCAGAAGGATAAAGAGACGATCTGGGATGGCGTTTCGAATCCCGTCGCGCTGAGGAATCTTCGAGAGATGAAGCCGGGGACGCGGCTTGTGATCTACGAGACTGGCGATCAGAGGACGGCGGTGGGGACGGCTTCTGTGCTGTCGGTGGATGCGTCGAATCCGAAGAACCCGGCGGTGAAGATCAAGGCTGGGAAGGCGCTGGCGAGGCCGGTGACGCTGGCGCAAGTGAAATCCGATTCGCTTTTCGCTATGTCACCGCTTGTTCGCCAGGGGCGGCTTTCGGTGGTGCCCTTGACTGACGCGCAATATAAGAAACTGACTGGGGAGTGACCTGCCTGCTGCACAGCTTTCGCGGAAAACAGAGAACGGTTTGGATTTAGTTGGATTAGGAGGGGCCGTTCTCGCTGCTGGAATATGGCATAGCGGGGCTGGCGAGGGTATTCTGTTGGTGCGTTAGATTCCGGGCGTAAATTAGGGGCGCTGGCCGGCATGTGTGGAATTTGCGGCATCGTTGGAGTGGGGTCGCGAGAGCGTGGCGAGGCGCTCGTGCGGCGAATGATGGCTGCGATCGTTCATCGCGGACCCGACGCGGAAGGCATTCTGACCGCACCGCCCGTGGTTGCAGGCAGCCGCCGGTTGAGCATCATTGACCTTCCTGGCGGGAGCCAGCCGGTGTGGAACGAAACGAACACGCTGGCGGTTGTTTATAACGGCGAGATTTATAATTTTCGCTCGCTGCGCAAGGAACTCGAGGCCGCTGGACATACCTTCCGCACGAATTCCGATACTGAAGTGATTGTGCATGCGTTTGAAACGTGGGGCGAGAAGTGCGTCGAGCGGTTGCAGGGGATGTTTACGTTTGCGATTGTCGAAATGCCGCAGGGGCCGGGCGGACGGGCGACGCGAGTTTTTATCGCTCGCGACCGGATGGGAATCAAGCCGCTGTATTACGCGATCGTGGAGGGAGCTTTATTTTTTGCGTCGGAGGTGCGGGCGCTTTTAGCTAGCGGCGCGGTACCGGCGCGGCTTTCTTCGGATGCGCTTTCGTCGTTTCTCCTCTTTGGTTCTGTGAGCGAGCCGGTTACTTTGGTCGAGGGAGTTTTTTCACTGCCTCCAGGCCACTATCTGGATATTCAAGTCGGCGAACAAGCAGTTCAGGCGGTTTTTCCGAGACGTTACTGGAATGGAGCAAAAGAGAGAGCGCGAGAAACAGCGCCAGGAACGGCGGCGGGAGACGCGGCGACATCGGCTTCGCGCGTCCGTTCGCTGCTTGAACAGGCCGTGGCGAGCCACTTGATTGCCGACGTGCCGGTTGGCGTGTTTCTCAGCAGCGGACTCGACTCGACGGCAATCGCCGCAATTGCTAGCCGGGCGCAACGTGGTATTCACACGTTTACCGTGGCGTTTCCGGATGTGGAATTCAGCGAAGCTGAGAAAGCGCGGCGGACGGCGGAGCGGCTAGGCACAGAGCATTCGGAGTACACATTGTCGGGCGATGAGATGCTGGCACGGCTGGATGAAGCGGTAGCGTCTTTCGATCAGCCGAGCATGGACGGCATCAACACGTATTTTGTTTCGTGGGCGGCACGGCAGGCGGGATTGAAGGTGGCGCTTTCAGGACTGGGCAGCGATGAGCTGTTCGGCGGTTATACATCGTTCCACGCGACATCGAAAATCAGGCGACTGGCGTCGGCCGCTGACTGGGTGCCAAAACCTTTACGGCAATTGGTGAATTCGAGCGGCACTGCCAAGCTTTCCGGATCGTCGCCTGATGCGGTTCGAAAAGCATCTGCGGCGTGGCTCGATCCTTCTGCGCTGCCGCATCCTTATTACTTCACGCGCTCATTGTTTACGCCGCAAGTGGTTGCGGGATGGCTACGTCAGGACGCGAGTGCTTGGACGGCGACTGCTTGGGGTAAATGGCTCGGGGAGGCGGCCGACGAAGCTCGGTCGATGGATGAATTTACCGGAATTTCGTGGCTCGAGCTGCGGTCGTACCTGGTGAATACGCTTCTGCGCGACACCGACTCGGTGAGCATGCACCATTCGCTGGAAGTGCGCGTGCCGTTTCTTGATTCCTCGCTCGTCGAATATCTGCTGTCGCTGCCCGAATCGCAGAAGCGCAATCCCGCGCAGCCGAAGGCGCTGTTGATTGCTGCGCTTGGCGAACTTTTACCCCAGGAACTTACTGCGCAGCCGAAGCGGACCTTCACATTTCCATGGGAAAATTGGATGCGAGGCGCGCTGCGCGAGAGAATCGCGGCGGGCCTGGGCGATTGGTCGCAGGCTCTCGAGCCACTGCTCAGCGGCGAAAATGCGCGGAGTGTTTGGGAAGATTTTCTAGTGAGCCGAACGACGTGGTCGCGGCCATGGAGCCTGTATGTGCTCAATGAATGGGTGAAGCGACATCTGGGCGGAAAGTTTGCCGGGGATTCCGAACCTCGAAAGGATGCTGCTGTTTCCGTCGCCTGATCCGCACGCAATGAGTGAGACAACCGACTTCTCGCAATGATCATTCTTGGAATCAACGCTTACCATGCGAATGCTTCGGCGGCGATCGTCGCCGATGGGCGCCTGCTCGCTGCGGTGGAGGAAGAACGCCTGAATCGCGTGAAATACGCGGCGGGTTTGCCGGCGCTCGCAATTCAATATTGCCTCGATCAGGCAGGCGTGAAGCTGACGGAAGTGGACCACATCGCGATTCCCCGCGATCCACGGGCGCGCCTTGCGACTAAATTGCGCTTCGCGATGCGCATGCCGCGCTTCGCGTTCGAGCGGGCGCGCGTGATGGCTCGTTTTGCGGGCATTCGCGAGGATTTGGCGTCGGCGTTCGAGATTGCGCCTCAAAGCATTCGCGCGAAGTTTCACCGGATCGAGCACCATACGGCGCATCTTGCCAGCGCTTACTTCGTTTCGCCTTATGACCGCGCCGCGGTGCTATCGGCGGATGGACTCGGCGATTTTGCGAGTTCTATGTGGGCCCTTTGCGAGGGCCCGCGGATGCGAATCCTTGGCGAGATTACTTTTCCGCACTCGCTCGGGATGTATTACACGGCGCTGACGCAATATCTCGGCTTCTGGAAATTTGGCGACGAATACAAGGTGATGGGGCTTGCGGCGTACGGCCAGCCGGAATTTCTCGAAGAATTTCGCCGCATCGTGCGTGCGGATGGGCCGCTTTCGTTCCGGCTGGGCCTCGAATATTTCACGCACCAGAATCAGGGCGCGGAGATGTCGTGGCGCGACGCCAACCAGACTCCGGTGCTTGGGCGGCTGTTCTCGCCATATCTAGAGAAGCGGCTTGGGCCGACGCGCAAAGCAGAGGAGCCGCTCGAGCAGCGCCATCATAATCTTGCAGCGAGTATGCAGGCTGCGCTCGAAGAGGTGTTGGCCGCGCATTGGGCTGCGCTCGCGAAGAAAACCGGCGAGAAGTCGCTTTGTCTTGCGGGAGGCGTAGCGTTCAATTGCCTCGCGAACGGGAAAATCTTCGATCACTCGCCGTTCGAGCGCGTTTATGTGCAGCCGGCGGCTGGGGACGCGGGATTATCGGTGGGCGCTGCGTTCGCTGTAGGGCACCAGATACTCGGACGTCCGCGCGAATTTGTGATGGAGCACGCGGGCTGGGGGCCGGAATTTTCGCAGCAGCAAATTCGTAAAGCGATTGCGGGCTCGTCCAACGGTGATATGCAGCTCACCGAATTGGACGAAGATTCGCTGGTGCAGACCACCGCGCGCCACATCGCCGCCGGGAGAATTGTTGGATGGTTTCAGGGGCGCGTGGAATGGGGTCCGCGAGCGCTGGGGCAGCGCAGCATTCTGGCCGATCCGCGGCGCCCGGAAATGAAAGATATCCTCAACCGGCGAATCAAGCACCGCGAAATTTTCCGTCCCTTTGCGCCCTCGATCATCGAAGAAGCCGTCCCCGAATATTTCGAGCGGAGCGATCCTTCGCCTTTTATGACATTTGCTTACTCGGTTCGCCCCGAGAAGCGCGCCGTAATCCCGGCGCCGACTCATGTGGATGGCACGGCGCGGTTGCAAACGGTGAGCCGCGGCGCGAATCCTCTTTACTGGAAACTGCTCAGGGCGGTTGGCGACCTCACGGGCGTGCCGGTGGTGCTGAATACTTCGTTCAACGACAACGAGCCGATCGTCTGCCGTCCGGAGGAAGCGCTCGATTGCTTCCGGCGCACGGAGATGGACGTGCTGGTGATGGGGAACTTCACGCTCGAGAAAAAAGCTGCGCTCGCGGCGGGCACCATGAGCGCCGAGGGGTTTGCCGAACCGTTGAAATGAGAAATTGAGGTAAGATTGTAAGTAGAAGGTAACGCACAATTTGGACGCGCAGTTCTCGTCGCTCCGAATCCCAGCTCGCGACGAATCTGAAGTGTTAGGCCGCTCATGCACATATTGCTCTTGAACGAATATTATCCGCCGGACACTTCCGCCACAGCGAAGATGGCCGCACTCGTGGCGGAAACTCTCGCCAAGAAACACCAGGTTACTGTGCTCGCTGGCCGGCCCTCCTACGATCCCGATGAGTATTATCCGTTCGCTTTTCTCCGGAGCGATAAGAGCAACAATGTGACAGTTGAGCGCGTGGGCTCGACTGACTTTCCGCGCCACGAGATGAAGCGCCGCGTATCGAATTACCTTTCGTATCTTGCGCTGGCGGTGCCGCGCGCGCTCGCGATCCGGCCTGATGTGGTTCTAGCGATGACGGACCCGCCTGTGGCAGGAATCGCCGGTGCTTTCGTTGCGCGCATGAGCGGGCGCCCGTTTGTGTACAACATACGGGACATGTATCCGGACATGGCGCTGGGAGGCGACATCGTACGCGCGAACTCGCTCGTCGCGCGATGGGAGGAGATGCATCGCCGCGCTCTGCGGGAGGCGGCACGGGTAATCGTCCTTGGCGACGACATGCGCGAACGAATTCTCGCGAAGGGCGTTGCGCCGGACCGTGTCGCAATCGTTCGCGATGGCGCCTCACCTTCGGGGCCGCTGCCGGACGGCACGCATCCTGCTGTGGAGGAAGTTCGCTGCGGATTCCCATTCGTCGTGCTGCACGCGGGCAATCTTGGGTTTTACGGCGCTTGGTCAACACTTTTGAAGGCGGCAGAATTGCTGCGCAACGAAAACACCGGGCTCGTGTTTGTGGGTGACGGGGCCAACCGCGCGGCAATGCAGGCGTCGATCAATGGTTCGAAGAACGTGCGCTTCCTGCCGTTCCGTCCGGCGAGCGAAATACCGCACGTGATGATGGCGGGTGACTTGCACATCATCACCGTGAAGCGCGGACTGGAAGGCGTTGTGGTGCCCAGCAAGCTCTATTCAACGCTTGCTGCAGGGCGTCCGATACTGGTGGTGGCGGCACCCGAGTGCGATGCAGCGCGAATTGCGCAGGAATCCGGCTGCGGACTGTGGGCTGATCCGGACGATCCGGGTGCAGTGGCGGCGGCGATTCGGAAGCTGCGGGAGGACCCGAATCGGCTCGCGGAGATGGGTCGCAGAGCCCGGGAAACCGCGGGGAAATATGCTAGAGTGAATGAGTTAGAGAAATTTGCAGCAATCTTAGAAGAAGCCGCGCAAGAGAGACCTGGAGGGCGCCATCTGGAACAATAAGAAAGTTCTTGTCACCGGAGGTACATCTTTTATCGGTTCGCATCTTGTGGATGCGCTGGTAGAGCGCGGCGCGAAGGTCCGCGTGGTAGACGATCTTACGAGCGGGAGGCTGAGCAATATTGAGCATCACTTGAAGGGCGGACACGTGACGTTAGTCGAGGCCGATCTTCGCGAACCCGGCGTGACGCGCGCGGCAATGAATGGCATCGAAGTGGTGTTTCATCTGGCCGCCGATCACGGTGGCCGCGGTTATGTGGACCTGCATCAGGCCGGTCCAGCCTCGAATTTGTTTCTCGACGGACTGATCTTTTGGGAAGCGGTGAAAGCGGGCGTCGAGAAAGTTGTGTATGCCTCGTCCGGCTGCGTCTATCCCAATTACATGCAGACAGACGTGAAGAAAGAAATCTATCTGCGCGAAGAAGATGTGAAGCCGCCGCACGACGCGGATAATATGTACGGTTGGGCGAAGCTGATGGCTGAGCTTACGCTGCAGGCGTATCACCGGGAGCACAAACTCGGCGCTGCATCGTGCCGTTATTTCACGGTGTATGGGCCGCGAGGCGTGGAGAATCATGCTGTGATCGCGATGATTGCACGCGCGTTCGTGGGGCAGGATCCGTTCGAAGTGTGGGGCGACGGGAATCAAATCCGAAACTGGACGTATGTGGACGACATCGTGAATGGGACGATCCTGGCCGCCGAAAAAATCAACGACGGCACCGCTGTAAATCTCGGCACGATGGAGCGCATTCGAGTGATTGACGCCGCGAAAATGGTGCTCGATTTTGCCGGGAAGAAGGCTGAGATTCGTTTGCGACGTGACATGCCGACGGGGCCGGCCAATCGCGTAGCGGATAATGCGCTCGCCAAAAAGCTGCTAGGTTGGGAGCCGAAGACGAAGTTTCGCGACGGCTTGAAGAAAACGCTGGACTGGTATTTCGAAAGTAAGAAGACGGATGAGGTGCGCGGCGTGCTGGAGAAGATGCTGACCGCGCGGTGATCGCACTAACGTGAACTGATTTATGGCGATTCCGACCAGTCTGATTGCATTCGGCGTAGCGCTCTTCGGCTCGCTCGGGCTGACGGCGCCTGTTCGCCAATTTGCGCTGCGGGTGGGCCTCGTCGACAAGCCAGGCCCGCGCAAAGTTCACCTGAAGCCAATTCCTCTGCTTGGCGGTATCGCGATCTACCTGGGATTCGCAGCAGCGATTTTGCTCACACAGCATGGTGTGATGCAGCAACAAACGATCGCAATTTTCACCGGCGCCACTCTTCTAGCAATCGTAGGATTTCTCGACGACAGCGGGTTGCTACATCATCAGGTGAAGCTGTTCATCGGTATGCCTGTCGCCGCATTGTTACTGCTGGCCTCTGGTATTCGCGCCCAGCTCTTTTCTCAGTTTATTCCTGGAACTGCAGGAATGATTTTGGACGGCTTTCTCACGATCGTCTGGGTCGTTGGCATCACAGCGTCCTTCAGCATTCTCGACCATATGGACGGCCTGTGTGCAGGCATCACGGCCGTGGCAGCCGCCTTCTTCACATTATCCGCTTATATGAATGGGCAGACAGCCGTGCAGACTCTCGCCGCTGCGACGCTTGGCGCCGCCCTGGGTTTCCTTCGCTGGAATTTTAATCCCGCCAAGATATTTATGGGGGACGGCGGGGCGATGTTTCTAGGTTTCCTGATGGCTACTTTGGGTCTGAAGATTCGCCCTGATGGCGCCCCATTTCCAGCTGGATGGCTCGTTCCGGTTCTGATTCTCGGAGTGCCAATTTTTGATACCACGATGGTATCAATCTCTCGCGCACGCCGCGGGCTTCTTCCTTTCACGTCTCCTGGGAAGGATCATACTGCCCACCGGCTGTCGAATCTGGGGCTGGGTCATCGAGGTGCGGTGCTCGTCATGTATTTGCTGGCGGGATTGCTGGGAACGATGTCGTTATTTGTTGAGCGCTTTTCGACCGGCACTACTTATGCGCTCGTCGGCGCACTGGTGCTGTGCGCATTGATTGCCGTGGTCTTCCTCGAAACGGCTCCGTATGAGAAGCAGATCAAGCTGCAGAAATCCTCCTCCACTACCTAGAGGAAACCCCGTGTCCCGCTCCAGGCTTCGTCTTTGGCGGTGCTTCGGCACTAGGATATACTTTCTCGCTTGTGTTTCAGGGTGCTAAGGCACCCCGGCAGGTGCTTGTGGCAGCGATAAATGCGCCGCAAGCGCCGCGTCGCCTTCCAGAAACACGGCTTGCGAAACATGTTAAACGACTGTATTGATTCCTGCTGAGGACAACTAGTGCTCGAATCGCGCGTCGCGAACAACGACTCCAACTCCAGTTCACGCTCAAACAACCAGAACGTCGCCGTGGTCGGCGGATCCGCGGCGGGGCTTTTTACCGCCTCTCTATTAGCCCGTAAAGGCGTACGCGTGCGCGTGTTTGAACGCATCGAGACGCTCGAGCCTGCGGCGCGGACTCTTATCGTCACGCATCGGATGAAGAACCTGCTTGGCGCTGCTGCGGAGCGGAGCATCGTCAACGAGATCAGGCGCTTCGAGTTGTTTACAGATGGGCGCAGCGCGAATGTTTCCCTAAAAGATCCGGACCTGGTTATCGAGCGGCGCGCTTTGATCCAAGGATTGGCGGAAGAGGCGCAGAGGGCCGGCGCTTCCGTTGCGCTGGGTCACCGGTTTCACGCGCTTCACCCCAACGGACGAGGCGTCGTTCTGGAGGTGGAGCATTGCGCGAGCGGCCGGCGCGAAGAAGTCCGCTCGGATACGATTGTTGGCGGTGACGGGGCTTCGAGTCGAGTGGCGCGCGCGGCCGGCTGGTCGCCTCTCGAGACGGTTCCACTCGTGCAAGCAATGGTGACTCTGCCGAAGGATATGCAGCCCGATACGGCGCGAGTGTGGTTCGTTCCTCAAGACACGCCCTATTTCTACTGGCTGATTCCGGAATCTCCGACGCGAGGCGCGCTGGGATTGATCGGGGAAAATGGGCCGGAGACGCGACGCCATCTCGAACGTTTTCTCGAAAGGCGAAAACTCGAACCGATTGAATTTCAAGGCGCGCGCATCCCCGTGTACAAGAAATGGGTGCCTGTGAGGCGGCAGGTTGGAAACGGGTCGGTGTATGTAGTGGGCGACGCTGCCGGGCAGGTGAAGGTGACAACGGTCGGAGGAATCGTAACCGGGTTTCGGGGGGCGCTTGGAGTGGCGGAAGCGATTTTGTACGGTGGCGCGAGCGCGGAGCTTCGCTCGCTGCGGCGCGAGCTGAACTTGCACCTGCTGCTGCGCAGGTCACTGCATGATTTTCAGCAATCCGATTACAGCCAGCTGGTGAATTTATTGAATGCGCCTGCGATTCAATCGCTGGGCGACTACTCGCGGGACGAAGCCTGGAAAATCCTATGGCGCGTTTGTTTGAGGCAGCCGCGTCTTCTGCTGCTGGGCCTGCGCGGATTGCTGACGCGTGGACGGGCGCTTCATCCTCCCCGGGATTGATTTACTTCGTGCTTTCCCTCCGCTCATTCGTCCGGCCGATTCCAGATTCTCCTTCTGTTTTGATGAATTCGGATTGCTGGCGGAGTGTGGACCAATAGAAATGAAAGAGCTCGCATAAAATGCATATTCTGGGGCTTTCCTCTCTGGAGCATGGTCCGGCTGCCGCGATCATTGGAGAAAATGGACTGATCGCTGCGATTGAAGAGGGAAAGCTGGCAAGGACACGCACCGCGGAGGGCATACCGCGCCGTGCTATTCAATTTTGCCTGGAGAGCGCCGGAGTCAAGTGGCCGGATGTTGATCGAATCGCTATCGCTTCCCGGCCCGGACGCGCGTGGTCTCGAACGGTTCTTTTTCGAACGCGGCTCGCGCCGTTTGCGCCCAAATCCAGCTTTTATTTCTTGAATAAAGCATCTGGCGAGCTGGGCCGTGAGCTGAACAATTTTCGAATCGTACGCGACATGGCGGCGGGCACTCGGGATCGCGTGCGAGGCTTCGATCACCATCTGAGCCATGCCGCCAGCGCTTATTTCGCGTCACCATTCGATCGAGCGCTGATCGTAACTCTCGACGAGCGTGGCGATGGACGCTGCGGTTTCGCAGGCGCGGGTGAGGGTAAGAACATCCGCGAACTTGCCGGCATTCCGTTTCCCCACTCCCTCGCCTGGTTCTATACGCAGATTACGAAGCTGATTGGATTTCAGCCTCATGGCGACGAGCATAAAACACAATGGCTCGGCACGACCGGTGAGCCCGTCTTTGCAGATTTCTTCACGGCGATGCTTCGACGGGCTCCGCAGTCTCCACCGCATTTGCAGTCGAAGTATTTTCAGCGCGATTTTGCGGCTGACCTTTCCTTCAGCGACGAATTCTACAAAGGACTCGGAATCAAGCGCGAAGCGGAACCGCATCTCGAACCCAAGCTCTGCGCAAACATCGCCGCCAGCCTCCAGCAGGCGTGCACTGAAATCGTCGTTGAATGGGTTGAGACGCTGCGCAGGCAAACGGGGCACCGGAATCTTTGCGTGGCCGGGGGGTTGTTCTTGAATCCGCTGCTAGTGGCCGCTGTCGAGGAGAAGACAGGCTTTGAGAATATATTCGTTCAGCCTGCCGCCGGTAACGAAGGCACCGCTGTGGGCGCCGCCTGGCTTGCCTGGCACGAAGCACCGGAAAGTTCGCGTGTGGCGCCGCTCGCGAGCCTGTATCTTGGCCCACAATTTTCCAACGAACAGATCAAACAAGTGCTCGACAACTGCAAGGCTACCTATCGCTGGTGCAATTCCGAGGATCAGAAAGTCGACGAAGTGTTGAGTTTATTGCAGGTGGGAAGAATCGTCGCGTGGTTTCAAGGCTCCGCCGAATTCGGGCCGCGTGCGCTAGGGAATCGCAGTTTGCTGGCATCGCCGTGGGCGCCTTACGTGGCTGATAATCTGAATGATTTTGTGAAGCATCGTGAACCGTATCGTCCTTTCGCACTTTCGATACCGGAAGAGGACTGCCGCGAATATTTCGAGTGCACACCGAACGGGCGGTTTATGACGACGATGGCGACGCCGACGCCCAAGATGCGCAAGTTGCTGGAGCCAGTGTCGTCGGGGTTTATCGTTCAAGACCGCGTGCGTCTCCACATCGTGGCCAGGGACGATAATCCCTTGATTTGGAAACTCTTAAGACGCTCCGGAGAAAAAGGCCCGGCGGCCATTCTCGTGAATGCTTCGTTCAATTTGTTTGGCGAACCGCTCGTGATAACGCCGAGGGACGCGGTTCGAAGCTATTTTTGCTCGGGTGTGGACGCGTTGATGGCGGGGAATTTTCTGCTTTCAAAGCGATAGCTAAGTAGCGGGGCGAGAACGACGGCCGTCGAGGTTTCCAGGCCGTGCATCCCATGTGTTCGCATGTCGTCCCGTAGTTTTCGGAAACCGAGAGCGGCTCAGGTAACATAAGAGGGCGGATTTCGATTAGCTCGCTCAAACACTTGTTCGGGGGAACCGTTGAAGATATCGGTTATTGGCGCGGGTTACGTAGGGCTCGTGACCGGCGGCTGTCTTGCGGAGATTGGCCACGAGGTACTCTGTACTGACAATGACGCCGAGAAGATCGCGACGCTCGAGGCTGGACGACTGCCTATCTACGAGCCGGGACTCGATGGCGTCGTCGCTAAGGCCCGCAAACAGGGCAGGCTAAAGTTCAGTGCCAACCCGCGGGATGCGGTAGCGGCCGGCGACGCGATTTTTATCTGCGTAGGCACTCCTCCGTTGCCGAATGGCGGTGCCGACCTGAGCGCAATCGATCACGTAGCACGGCTCATCGCGAGCGAAGCGCGTTCGCCAAAGCTGGTGATTGAGAAGAGCACCGTTCCGGCGCAGACGGGTCAGGAATTGAAGCGCGCCCTTTCGGTCTACGGCCGAAAAAGCAAAGTAGAATTTCGCGTGGCCTCGAATCCAGAATTCCTTCGCGAAGGCACGGCCGTCGAGGATTTTCTGCATCCCGACCGGATCGTTGTAGGTGTGGATGACGAAGTCGCAGAAAAGCAACTACACGAGATTTATCTTCCGGTGCTGGAGCGTAAATTCAATTGTCCGTTTCACGCTCCTAATGGTTGCCCGAACGTGCCGCCGCCCGCATGGTTTGTTACGACGATCAACAGCGCCGAACTGATCAAGCACGCTTCAAATTCGTTTCTCGCGTTGAAGATTTCCTACTCCAACATGGTGGCCGACCTGGCGGAGCGTTTGGGCGCCGACATCCAGCAAGTGACGGCTGCGGTGGGGATGGATCCCCGAATCGGTGGCAGTTTCTTGAACGCCGGTCTGGGATTTGGTGGATTTTGCTTGCCAAAGGATTTGCAGGCTTTCGTGCACCTTGCCGAAAAGTCGGGCGTTGATTTCTCACTTCTCAAAGAAGTCGAAAAGATCAATCGGGGGCGCATTCGCCATGTTATTGAGAAAGTCCGGCGGGGGCTCTGGGTAATGAAGGGGAAACCGATCGCAGTGCTGGGGCTCGCGTTCAAGCCGAATACGGACGACATTCGCTTCTCGCCGGCCATCGACCTGATACACGACTTGCTGGCGGAGGGAGCGAACGTTCGCGCCTTTGACCCGGAAGCGATGGAGAAGGCGCGGGCGGTATTGCCCGAAGTGAAAATGTCAGAGTCGCCCTATGAAGCCGCAAAAGACGCTGAGGCTTTGATCATCGCAACGGAATGGAAACAATTCCGAGAACTGGATTGGCGGGGCATTCATGATGCGATGATGCATCCGATGATCGTGGACGCGCGAAACTTGCTTTCGGGTCCCGAAATGAAAGCGCTTGGCTTCGAATATTATTCGATCGGCCGCCCGGATTGATGGAGTAAGACTACCTCCCCAAAACGGGCCTAGCGTGCCGGTTCGGCGACTTTCTTATGGAAATAGTCGTACGTGCGCTTCAGCCCTTCCTCGAGATTCACCTTCGGCTCCCACTTTAAGACCCGCCGGGCCTTGGTGATATCTGGGCAGCGCTGCTTAGGATCGTCCTGGGGCAGCGGGCGAAACACGATCGGTTCCTTCGAACCGACCAGTGCCCGTATTCGTTCGGCAAATTCCAGAATCGTGATTTCGTGAGGGTTGCCGATATTGGTCGGATCATGTTCGTCGGATTCGAGCAGGCGGTAAATACCGTCGAGCAAATCGGAAACGTAGCAGAAACTGCGAGTCTGCTTGCCGTCGCCGTATACCGTGAGCGGTTCGCCCGTTAGAGCCTGATAGAGAAAATTGGGAAGCGCACGGCCGTCATTGAGACGCATGCGCGGCCCGTAGGTATTGAAGATACGCACGATTCGCGTATCCACGCCGTGGTAGCGGTGATAAGCCATCGTAAGAGCCTCGGCGAATCGTTTCGATTCGTCGTAGACGCCGCGTGGCCCGATCGGATTCACCCGGCCCCAGTAGCTTTCCGGCTGTGGACTCACTTCAGGATCGCCGTAACATTCCGACGTCGATGCCAGTAGAAATTTTGCTTTTTTAGCGAGCGCAAGGCCGAGGGCGTTGTGCGTGCCGAGCGCACCGACTTTCATAGTCTGAATCGGCATCTTCAGATAGTCGGGAGGACTTGCGGGCGAAGCAAAATGCAACACCGCAGCAACCGGACCTGGCACATCAATGTACCGGCTGACGTCCTGGCGGGCGAAGCGAAACTTGGGATGAGGTAGAAGGTGCCCCACGTTGGAATCGCTGCCTGTGACCAGATTATCCAGGCAGAGGATCTCCCAGCCCTTATCGAGCATCAAATCGCAGAGATGTGAGCCGAGAAAGCCTGCACCACCTGTTATCACAGCACGCAAATTGTTCTCTCCTCGATGATTTGGGCCGGCCAGCGTTTTTGCCCGGACCCATTATCGCTCGGATTTCTTCATGGCGCGTCTTCAATTGATTTGCGCTGTTTCGATTTGTTTTATTTCTGCGCGGCACCCGACTTTGCGAAAGCCGTGGTGTGGTCCACGACAATTCGCCATCCTTCAGGAAATTTTCTGAAATTGAGGGTGAATACTCCGGAGGGATTGTCGTTCTCGCGTTGCAAATGATATTCGCCGAGGGCATAGGCAGAGGTGGAACATTCCAAACGAATTTCGAGGTCTGAGAACGTCAGGTGACCCATCGCTTTTCGGTCGGGATAGCTGCGCCGGTAGCGTTCGAGGAGCGCTTGCCAGCCGCGCGATAGTCCTTCGGAGCTCACGAATTCGGTCTGGTTCGAATTCCAATAGCCGTTCATGAAGCCTTCGATATCACCGCGATTCCAGGCGGCGGTCTGATCGTTGAGCAGAGTGAGAATGGCAGCCGCATCATCCGATTGCGGCTGCCCGGCGACCGAGCGCGAAGAAAAAGCAGCCAGGGCGAAGAGCGTGATCAGCGTGAGGATTGACATCCGAAAGGCAAAGTACGGTTTAGCGAAAGCACCGCGAGATTTATTTTTATTCACGCTTAGTTACTCCCGTAGAGCAGGACGAGCAAGTGTGGTTGTGAATCGCAGGTAGAGCCATCCGCAAAGAGCCTGGCGTACCTGTAATGAGCCGGCGCGACCGCACTCCCCAAGATGACATCGCCTTCGGTAAAGAGTATTCTAGACCTTCGCCGGTAGCAATTAACTTCAGCCTTCTCATGGCGGCAACACCGAGTTCTCTTCGATGAATCCTGCACTGACGGAATCCGCGGCTGCGGCATTGGCGTCTCTCGATTGGGCCCACCCGCTCGTTCGCGAGTGGTTTCTCCGCCGCCTTGGCACGCCTACCGAGCCGCAGGAGCAGGGATGGCCGCATATTCTTGCCGGAAAAACCACGCTCATTTCAGCACCGACAGGCTCCGGCAAGACTCTCGCTGCGTTTCTCGCTTGTATTGACCGGCTCGTCCGCAAAGCGCTCGCAGGTAAGCTGACCGACCGACTCGAAGTTCTTTACGTTTCCCCGCTTAAAGCTCTCGGCAACGACATTCAGAAAAACCTCGAGATTCCGCTCGGCGAAATTTTGCAGCTTGCAGCTGAGCGCGGCTTCCTGATGCCAGAGATTCGTACCGCCGTCCGCACCGGCGACACGCTCATGCACGAGCGCCGCAAGATGCTTGCGCGGCCGCCGCACATTCTTGTCACGACCCCCGAATCGCTCTATATTTTGCTCACCGCCGCGAAGAGTCGCGAAATTCTCAAATCTGTCGAAACCGTCATCGTCGACGAAATTCACGCCGTTGCTGATGACAAGCGCGGCTCGCACCTCGCGCTCTCGCTCGAACGACTCGAAGCGCTTGCAGATCATCCGCCGGTGCGGATTGGCCTCTCTGCCACCCAAAAACCGATCGAGCTAATCGCGCATTTTCTCACCGGCAGCAGCCGTCCCGATCCCGTGATCGTGCAGATCGGCCATCAACGAGCGCTCGATCTGGCCATCGAAGTTCCGGCCAGCGAACTTGGCCCGGTTGCCTCACATGAAATGTGGGACGAGATTTACAACCGAGTAGCCGAGCTCGTTCGCCAGCACCGCTCGACTCTTGTGTTTGTGAACACGCGCCGCCTCGCGGAACGAGTAGCCCATCATCTCGAAGAACGCCTCGGCAAAGACGCCGTCGCCACACACCACGGCAGCCTTTCACGTAAGCTCCGCCTGGCCGCGGAAAACAAGCTGAAGGCAGGAGAAATTCGAGCTCTCGTCGCCACCGCTTCGCTCGAGCTTGGTATCGATATCGGAGCGGTTGATCTGGTTTGCCAAATCGGCTCCACGCGCTCGATCGCAACCGCTCTTCAGCGTATCGGACGCGCCGGCCACTGGCACGGCGCAATTCCGAAAGGACGGATCTTCGCCGCAACGCGAGATGAACTCCTTGAATGCGCCTCCCTGGTTCGTGCAATTCGACAGGGCGATCTCGACCGCATCGAAATTCCCGACGCGCCGCAGGACGTTCTCGCGCAGCAAATCGTGGCCATGTGTTCTGCTGAAGACTGGCAGGAAGACGATCTGTTCGCGCGCATTCGTCGCGCTTATCCCTATCGCAATCTCGAACGTGCGCAATTCGACACAATCGTCGAAATGCTTTCAGAAGGAATCGCCGCGCGCCGTGGACGCTATGGCACCTATCTGCATCGCGATCGAGTAAATGGACGCGTGCGCGGCCGTCGCGGAAGCCGCCTCGCGGCCATCACGAGCGGCGGCGCGATTCCCGACAATGCACTCTACACCGTCGTTGCGGAACCGGAAGGCACGGTCGTCGGCACCATCGATGAGGATTTTGCCGTTGAAAGCTTGCGCGGCGACATCATGCTGCTCGGCAATACTTCGTGGCGGATTCGCCGCGTGCAAATGGGGCGGGTGCTAGTGGAAGACGCGCACGGCGCCGCTCCCACCGTTCCTTTCTGGCGTGGCGAAGCCCCGGCTCGCACTGCTGAGCTCTCTGCGCAAGTTGCCGACCTGCGGGCGCAAATTGACGAACGCACGCGCGATGTTCCTGCAGGGGTTCAGGTAGAAACTCTTTCAGCCGCGCAGCCCGCGCTGGCATGGCTAAAAGAAGAGTGCAGCGTCGACGACGCGGGCGCCGAACAGATCATAGAATACGTGGTTGCCGGCCGCGCAGTTCTCGGAACGGTTCCAACCCAACAAACAATTGTCGCCGAACGCTTCTTCGACGAGAGCGGCGGCATGCAGCTTGTGATCCATGCTCCGTTCGGCGGTCGTATCAACAAAGCCTGGGGGCTCGCGTTGCGCAAACGCTTCTGCCGCTCGTTCAATCTCGAATTGCAAGCTGCCGCCACCGACGATGGCCTCAATATCTCGCTCGCCGAACAACACAGCTTTCCGCTGGCCGACGTATTTCGATTCCTGCACCCGGCGTCGCTCGACCACGTGATTGAACAGGCCGTTCTTGCATCTCCGATTTTCACCGCGCGCTGGCGTTGGGACGCAAACCGCGCTTTGTTACTTCTCCGTTTTCAAGGTGGCAAGAAAGTCGCCCCGCAAATACAGCGGATGCGCGCGGACGATCTCCTCGCGGCAGTATTTCCAGATGCAGCGGCGTGCCCGGAAAATCTCGATGGCGAGGTGCGCATCCCGGACCATCCTCTGGTGCGAGAAGTGATGAAGGATGCTCTCACCGAAGCGATGGATATTGACGGCCTGAAGCAGATCCTCACGAAAATTCTCGATGGGACAATTCGTTGCGTGGCAGTCGACACGCCGGTGCCGTCGCAGTTCTCACACGAGATATTGAATGCGAATCCTTTTGCCTACCTTGACGATGCGCCCCTCGAAGAGCGTCGCGCCCGCGCCGTCGAAATGCGCCGCGTGCTGCCTGAGGCAGTCCTTTCCGAAGTCGGCCGCCTCGATCCCGCCGCAATCACAGAAGTACGCGAGGAAGCTAAGCTCGACGCGCGCGACGCCGACGAACTGCACGATGGCTTGCTCACCTTGATTGCATTGCCGGAGCCACACAAAAGCGATTCAAAAATATTTGAGCTCACGTCCGAAGAATCGAGCGCATGGCAGGAATTCTTCGAGCGACTCATTTCGCAAGGCCGCGCCACGCGCGCTGCTGCGCGAAGCCACACATTCTGGGTGGCGGCCGAGCGAGCAAAATCGTTCGCTGCGATTTTTCCGGACGCCAAATTCGAAACCGCGGTCGCAGATGTCGAGGCGGCGATTCCCTTGAAAGACGACGCGATCTTTAATCTCGTCACCGGCTGGATGCAGCATTCGGGTCCGGTCACATCGAACCAGCTTGGCAATGCGCTCGGCATTCCGCCAAACGAAATTGATAAGTCGCTCTTGCGGCTTGAGGCCAGCGGCGCTGTACTGCGGGGAAAATTCACCGATCCGGCGACGCCAGAAACAGAATGGTGCGATCGCCGCCTGCTCGCGCGAATTCACCGCCTCACCCTCGGCAAACTGCGCAACGAAATTCAGCCGGTCAACGCCGCGCAATTCATGCGCTGGCTGCTGCGCTGGCAACACGTCGCCCCGTCCACGCAACTTCTCGGCGAGCGCGGCACGCTCGAAGCTTTGCGCCAGCTCCAGGGCTACGAAGCTCCGGCCAACGCCTGGGAGAGGCAAATTCTCGCCCGTCGCGTCGCGACCTACGATCCAAAAATCCTCGACCAGCTTTGCCTCACAGGCGCTGTCGGTTGGGGGCGCCTTTCGCCGCATCCCGCGTTGCTCGACGATTCGCGCGAAGGCACGCGCCGCGTGATTCCAACCAGCGTCGCTCCGATCACATTTTTCATCCGCGAGGAATCCGAATGGATGATGCCGCGTCGCACAGAAGACGGCGCGGACGCCACGAAAGGCCTAAGCCCGAGCGCGGCAGAAGTTCTGCAGTTTCTGAAGCAGCGCGGCGCATCCTTCTTTCCCGATATCGTGCGTGGCGCAGGAAAACTGAAATCCGAAGTTGAATCCGCGCTATGGGAACTCGTTGCCGGCGGAATCATCACCGCTGACGGCTTCGACAATCTTCGCGCCTTGATCGACCCCAAGCGCCGCAGCGGCCAGGGCCACGGCCGCACCACGCGCCCGCGTCACAGCTCCGGCCGTTGGTCGCTTCTCTATCCAGTCGAATCCGACGACCGGACCGCCGCGCTCGAAGCCACCTGCAAGATGTTGCTCAATCGGTATGGAGTGGTGTTCCGCGAAGTGCTCACGCGCGAAGCCATCCTTCCGCGCTGGCGCGAAGTTTTGCTGGCTCTTCGCCGTCTCGAAGATCGAGGAGAGATTCACGGCGGAAGATTCGTGAGCGGCTTTCTCGGCGAGCAATTCGCGCTGCCGGTGGCTGTGGAATCGCTGCGCGCCACGCGCGACCAACAATCATCCGCCGAGACCATCACGATTTCCGCTGCAGACCCGCTCAATCTGGTCGGGATCATAGTTCCCGGCGAACGCGTGCCGGCGGTTTCCGGTCGCTTTGTCGCTTTCCGCGACGGCATGGCAGTGGAAGCGCCCGGCCATCGCTCGATCGAAATTGAGTCAATTGCCCAAGCCGGCTAGCCCCGCGGCCGAATGAAACACTCGCGAGAAAAATCAACCTCAGATAGCGCAGCCGTCATAGAATGCACGCATGGCCAGAGGATGGGAAAGCAAGTCCGTCGAGGACCAAGTCCAGGAACATCAGCAAAAGAAAGGAGAAAACACGACAAAGCAACTGACCGCTGAACAATTGGAATCGCACCGCAAACGGGAAGTGCTGTTGCTCTCGCGCTCGCGTGTCCAGAAAGATCTGCAGGCAAGCCAGAATCCCCGCCATCGAGACCAACTCAATAGCGCGCTAGCGGATCTGGATTCGCAGATTGCAGCTTTGACCGAAAAACCCTGAACGACGAGAGCTGGTGACGGAATTTCTAGTCATTCGGATGAGCCGATTCGGGCTCTTCGATGAAGACCACACCCACTCCGTTGCTGCCTTTCTCACGTCCCGCATCGAAATGAATCACAGTGCCGCGCAGCGATAGCACGCTCGACCGTTTGTCATCCCCCGCCGCTTCAATCACCACCCGCAATTCCGACTGCAGCTTCGGCCGGCTCTTCAACGTCAGATAAGCTCCCTGCAGGCTGATGTCGCGCACGGTTGCCTTCTCTTCGAAATTCGAGCCATCCTCTCCCTGGCCGCTTACCGTTGCCGCGAAACGAATCCGCCGGCGCTGTCCCACGCGCGATTTCGGCAGAGCAACATGAATTCCGCGCTCGCTAAGCGACACCGTCATCCCTTCCGTGGCCGCCCAGGTAGCGGGGAATTCATGACGCGCAGCGGAAAGAAAACCATCGATAATCTTGTCGGTCGAATCCGGATCGTGATGGAAGAGAATCAGATTTCGGACTTTGCACTCCCTCGCGATTTTCACGCCTTCAAGCCAGCTCGAATGTCCCCAGCCGTGCCTTTCCGTGGCCAGTTGTTCGGGGGAATATTGTGCGTCGTAAACCAAGACGTCCGCGCCATGTGCCAGTTCTCTCAGATTCTTGTCGAATTCAGCGGTACCCGGTTCGTTGTCGGTCGCATACACGACCGACCCGCCCGAAGTTTCGATGCGGTAGCCCAAGCATCCCTGGGGATGGTTCAGCCATCCGGCAGTAATCTTCGTTCCGCCAATTTCCCATTTTTGGCCGGAAGTTACTTCGTGAAACGTCCGGCCAGCCGTCATTGTGCTCACGTCCACCGGAAAATAAGGACTCGCAAGTTGAGCTTCGAGCACTTTCCGAAGGCTGTCCGAGCCCAGATATTCCGATTGAAAGCTGTAGAAGTTAAATTTGTTCTGCGATTCAAAAAGAGGCCGGAAGAACGGAAGGCCCTGAATGTGGTCCCAGTGGTAGTGCGTCACGAGGACGTGCGCATGGACGCCGCGCTCCCCATGGGTCTCCGTCCAGAGATTCCCCAGCATCCTCATACCGGTACCGCAATCGAGGATGAACCGCGTGCCTTCGGGTGAAGTCAGCTCCAGGCAGGGCGTGTTTCCGCCATAGCGCCACGTATCGCGCTCAAGCGTAGGCGTAGAGCCTCGTACTCCCCAGAAAACCAGCTTGGCTGCGTTGTGCGTCATCGCTGGGCGAAGCTTCCCGCGCGCCGCCCGCGCCCCCTGAGAGTCCCAAAGCTTCGAGGATGATGCTCATGGTAGGCGGTGGCAGCGCGCCAAGTCAATTGAGTTTCCCGCCGGTGTTCGTTCCCGCAATCCGTCCGCATTTGCCTCTGAATTTCGCTCCATGCTGGCCGCCGATACGGTGATGGGCCGGAACTTTCGCGTCATCCTACCTGCGAAAGGTGGTTCCAATGTCTGCTGTGCGAGTAGAATTCAGAAGATGCACGTCCATTCGCACGGCGCTGCCCATAACCACTCGCACACGCCCATTGATGCGAGCCAGGGGATGACCCTCATTCTCGGCACTGCCGTGGTCGCCACCTTCGCTCTCGTGGCGGTCGAATTGATCGCTGGATACGCGGCACACTCAATCGCACTCATTAGCGACGCTCTTCACAACCTGACCGACGTGCCCACGATGGTAATTTCTTGGTTGGCCGCGCGCTGGGCCATGCGTCCTCCCACCCCCGAAAAAACCTACGGATATCACCGCGCCGGCATACTCGCGGCCTTCATCAATTCGATGCTCCTGGCGATCGTCGCTCTTTTTCTGATTTACGAATCGATCCAACGGCTGCGCGTTCCTGTCGAAGTGGAATCCGGGGTGATGCTGTGGGTTTCGATTCTCGCGCTGGTGGTGAATAGCGGCATCACGTTCGCCCTTCATAGCGGCCGCCGTGACCTGAACATCCGTGCCGTCTGGATTCACAATCTTGGCGACGCGCTCTCGAATATTGCCATCATTGCCGGCGCGATCGTAATTCGCCGCACCGGGGCGAACTGGATCGATCCGCTCATCGGCATCGCGATAGGCGCGATGGTTCTCTGGACAGGTGCTGGGATACTTCGCGAGAGCACTCACATTCTGCTCGAAGGGCTGCCGCGCAATATTGATTTGAAAAAGGTCGCCGGCGCCATCTTGAAGGTCGATGGCGTGCAGGAAGTCCACGATATCCACATATGGACGCTAGGCACCGATCTCCACGCACTTTCCTGCCACGCGCGTATCCCCGATATGCACATGGAAGACAGCGAGAAGATCCTCAACCGCATCTGCGAAGTTCTAGCCCGGGATTTCCAAATCTCGCACACTACTGTGCAACTGGAACGGGCCGGCCTCCCAGCCGAAGCCGGCCCCTTAATGCCCGAGCCCGCGCCGGCCCGCCGCGCCGATTAAGTAGCGTAGGCTTCAGCCTGCGCCTACGTTGGCTAGGTGCTCAGCGATCCATCGAGTGGCTGAGACGCGCTCACGTCCTTTTCGTAAGGCACAGCGTGTGGAAGGCTCGTCCACGGGGGAGGCAGCCGAATGAGTGATCTGCATCCCGCGTTCAAACAATCGCAAGATGGCCGTTCCCTGGGGTTTCTGCTGATTCGAAATCAGAGCGGAATCTGCAGCGGCGTTCCTCGTTCCTGATTCAAACGCACAGTCGCATCCACGTCCAGTTCGCGCACAGCAACCGTGTGCCGTCCGCCACCAGTGGTGATGTACACAATCCTGTCGTCCACGCGCGTAAACGCTACCGCCTCGATTTCCTGTCCGCTTCGCAAAACCAGCGTGAACTCGCCCTCGTCCGGCAAAGATTCGGATTGTTCCAGGGCAAGGCGCTCGTCGTTCGCTTCCAACTGCGCCTGCTGTTGCGACTCTTGCGGCGCCCGCTCCTGGCGCGTGCCCTGCTCCTGATCTTGCCCTTGATCCTGAGCCGTCTGCGCATCAGCATCCGGATTCAAGTCCGTCCCAGGCTCGGGCGGCAGCACGTACGCCCCGCCGCCATCAAGAAAAATGAATCCGTTGCCCTTCTTCGGTTTCCGGCGCGCTCGGCGCTCGGCGAGCGCAAGCCGCTGCTGTGTGGCTGGATCGATAAACGCTTTAAGCTGCTCGTCACGCATCGCGATCGCATGCGCGAAATCGAATCCAAAACTCGACAAGGGGTCCAGTACCTGCTGCGTCGACAGTGGATCGATGCCGAGGCTTGAGTTAGCGGAACGAGCGGCAGACGCCGGTCTTACGGCGTGTCCATTCGCCGGTCGATTTCCACTGTGTGCCCGCACCGCTGTGTTATGAACAGCCGGCGCGCTTGCAGACGCACTCGGTGCCGCTCGAAAGTTTCCCGTCGCACGTTGGGCCTGAGAAAAGGTGGGTATAACCAACAGGACCGCGGTGGCCAGCCCGAATCTGCCTTGCATTTTCATGGCTGCCTTCCCTTCTTCCACAATATGAGACGCCCCCACTACCGCACCGGTTGCACGATTTTGGGGCAACTCTTAAGGAATGCCGCGCGCCCCGGCACAAAATCCGTTCGTTGGTGTCTACACCTTAGCCGAGCCTCGCATCCAGTGAAAGTGATTGTTCCCCCAAGAAATAACGATTTACGTTGCTTTTCCCGGTACGCTGGATGTGCTATAAACGTGCGTCCGAAGGGTGTCCGGATATGGCTCAGAAACAAGCGCTTTTGCCAATGCCCGGTGATCTGGCAACATTAGCGGGCTCGCTGCCGCAAGCGGCAAGTACAGCAAAGGCAAAGCCGATGGCAGACGCGTATCGCGAGGTTCAGCATTCGGAGCTTCCCTCCGCGTTCTGCCCGCGTTGCTCGGCACGGCTTGAGCCACGGAGTTGCAAGCTGATCTGCTCTTGCGGGTACTACATGTCCTGTTCGGATTTTTACTGAGTTTTGCCGAGAAAGATTTAGCGAGAATCCTCGCCGCGCTCAGCGGCGATTTCTCCGGTCACCAAATTCAAATACCAGCTGACAGATTCCAGGAGGCGCGAACGTGGCACTTAGAATGACGGATCGAGAAATGGATGGCGTTACCGTGCTCGAGATCGAAGGGCGCATCGTGCTCGGCGAAGAAAGCAATGCGTTCCGCGAAAAGGTGAAAAGCCTGCTCGCAGCCGGCAAAAAGAAAATCGTGCTCAATCTGGCCAACGTCGGCTACATCGACAGCGCCGGACTAGGCACTCTGGTAGCCACTTTCCACAGCGCCCGCTCGCAGGGCGCCGTCCTGAAGCTCGCCAACCTGGGCTCCAAGTTCAAGGAAGTGCTGCAGGTCACGAAGCTCATGACCGTCTTCGACACCTACGACAGCGAAGCCCTCGCCGTCGCTAGCTTCGCGAAGTAGCCCGCATCGTCGTTACGCGTCGCGGTCCAGCCATGTCCTCTAACGCGCCGGACCGCGCGCTGCTTGCTTGGCATCCCCCAATGCTTCCAAGCGCATAGCCTTGAGCGCTCGCGCTGCCACCGAATGGTCTCCACGTTTTTTCAAGGGCGCTGCGGGCCGCTCCGACGGTAGAATAAGTATGCAGCGAATCGGCATCAATGCGCGGGCAGCTGCGAGATGATAGTGCCGTATTGACTGTCTTCTTCGAGGCATGCGCTCCGACACCCAATGAGGACACCTTCTTGAATCAGTTGAGCGGTGTGAATCCGCTTGATTCGAGCACAACCCAAGGTGGGATACAAGCCATTCAATGTCCTGCTTGCTCGGGGTTTCCCATTCGCCCTGCGCTCGAGACCTACCATTCCGCGTCACTGTACGAATGCCCTGGATGTGATCTGCACTTCTGGCACCCGGCTGCTATGCCCGACGCAGCCTGGCACGAACAGACCTATCAAACCCGCGATCAAACCGCGCTGCCGCTCGAACCTGGCCACCGATTTTTCCTGTCGGACCCAAAAGCACCTAAGAACGGGAGATTGCTCGATCTCGGTTGCGGCGTGGGAAATTTTCTTGCCGCGGCACGTGATTCCGGCTTCGAAGTTGCGGGAGTGGAACTCAATCAAAGTGCGGTCCGCTTTGCACGCGAAACCTACGGCCTGCGCGAAATTTTTGCGATGCGTCCCGAAGAGTTTCGTGCGGCAAATCGGGCCAAAACGTTCGACGTTGTCACATTTTTTGAAGTGCTCGAACACCAGGATGATCCGCAGGGATTTCTCAAACTTGCTGAGGAGTGTCTTGCGAGCGGTGGATACGTCGCCCTGAGCGTGCCAAACCGCACCCGATGGCAAAAAGGCATCGAAACACTTGATTATCCCCCCAATCACCTCACGCGCTGGAGTCCGCTGGCGCTGCAAAACTTTCTCGAGAGGAACGGATTTGAGGTTCTATCAATGAAACAAGAACCTCTGAATGTAGGCCGCGCCGCTCAAGTCTTAAGCATGGGGCTTCGAACGGGCCTCGTCGCAAAAATTGCAGGCGAGAAGCCGCCATCTCCGTCCGATCTGGCCGTGATGCCGCCAGCCGAAATGGAAAAAGCGATGGACAGGATGAACGATAAACCGGGGCACCGGCTGGCTGCTCGCCTCGCCGCATGGAAAACTTTGGCCATGATTCCAGCCGCCACAGTGCTGCTTCCGTTCCTGCGACTGCGCGGATTCACCGGATTGTATTTATACTGTCTGGCACGCAAGCGAGATGGTGCCTCGAAGGCAACAAGCTGACATGGGCACACCGGCAGTCACGGTCCTGATCGACACGTACAACCACGAGCGCTATATCGAGGAAGCCATTCTGAGCGTCCTGGAGCAGGATTTTCCGCGAGCAGAAATGGAAATCCTTGTCGTGGACGATGGCTCGACCGATCGCACCGCCGAAATCGTCCGCAGATTCGCCCCGGATGTGCGTTTGATCCAGAAGGCAAATGGCGGCCAGGCATCAGCATTCAACGCGGGCATTCCCGAGGCAAAGGGTGAAATTGTCGCATTTCTCGACGGGGACGACTGGTGGGCGAAAGAGAAGCTCAAAGTTGTTGCGAACTATTTGGGCGCCCGGCCACATATCGGGCTCGTCGGCCACGGCATTTACGAAATCGATTCCGATAACGCAAATACGAAGGCTACGATTCCGCAGCGCACTCAAGAAATCACTTTCGATAGCGTGGAAAACGGCCGCTTTTTTAGGCAGATGATGTGTTTTTTCGGCACGAGTCGGGTGACGGTACGTCGAAATATATTGGCGCGAGTGCTTCCCGTTCCCGAGCGGATCGTGATCGAAGCAGATGAGTTTGTCTCCATTATGAGCGCCGCTTATTCGGCAGCTGGCCTGATACAGGAACCACTCACATTTTACCGGCTGCATTCTGGAAACCTATTCCAGATCAGAACGAAAGACGAAGCTAAGCAGCGGCGAATTCAGAGAGCCCTCGCAGCGCTGGCCGACGAGCTTCGCATCCGGCTTGCATCTGCAGGAATAGCGCCAGACGTAACCGACGCAATCGTTAAGCCACTCGATGTAGGCAGCAAACGTCTCCGCCTAATGCTCGATGGTGGAAAGCCTTGGGAAACATTCCAAGCCGAGCGAGACGAGTTTCAAATTGCTTACAAGAAAGGAAGCGCCGGCTACCGGCTTTTCAAGGGACTCGTGCTCGCCTGTACGCTCGTGATGCCTCCCAGGAATTTCTACAAGCTGAGGGACTGGTATAGTCACAGCGATTGGCGCAGGGTCCGAGGGCTACTCGGTGAGCCAGTGCCCAACGCTGAAATCGGAAACGTCGCGGTTACAAAACCGCTGAACTCAGCACGAAAAGCGGCCCACTAGAACGGGGAAACAGAAACTCTTGCCAGTCCCAAATCACTTTTCCACGACGAGAGACTAACCGCTGCGCGACGCCATCGTATTTTCGACTTGGTCCTGGGATATGTTCAACGTCCCCGAACGAATCTCACTCGCCCTCGCGTCTCGCGGAGCCCGCGTTCTGTATTGCGAGGCTCCCGTCTCTCGTGTTCATCGAAAAGGCCAACCCCTCACCGAAGTAAGCGAAGGAGTCTATCGCTTCGGCCCCGAATACCTCGGCGCGAAATTCAATTCTCTGCCCGTGATCGGCCATCTCCAGTGGAAAGCGGTTGCAAAACAAATCGTCCAGCGCGCGGAATCCTTACAACTGAAAGATCCGGTATTCATCTACTCACATTTCGAGAACATGGCACCACTATGCGAAGAAATGCGAGCCGCAGGGTACCCGCTGGTCCATATCTGCATGGACTATCCAGAACCGTATCAATACGAATTGATCGAAGCTTCCGACCAGACGCTCGTGATTCCGAAACACGTCTTTCGAGACCTGCAAGCACGGTACGGTGAAAAAATTCAATGGATTCCGCAAGCGATTCATTTGCCCGCGGCAAAAGCGCCGAGCCATGGATCGAACCGCGAACCGGTCGAAATCGCTAACATTCCCCGTCCGCGTTTAGGATATCTAGGGCCCGTCTTCGCGCGCCTCAACCTGCCGTTGTTGCGCGAGGTTCTAACAAGAAATCCGCACTGGTTCTTTGTGTACTTTGGAGATCCCGATGATTCTTTGCCTTCCAATGCCCACGCGATGGGCTGGCATCGCCCGGAGGAATTACCGCGCTACGTCGAGTCGCTTGATGCTGGGCTGATGCCGTATGATTGTTCAGGTAAAAAGAATCTGTACTGCTCTCCCTTAAAGCTGTACGACTATTTTCTGACGGGGTTGCCGGTAGTTTCTACTGCGATCCTTGAGATTTCGGAATTCAAGGATCTCGTTTACGTAGGTGCGACCGCCGAGGGGCTCTCGGCAGCCGTCGCGCGCGCGCTTGAAGAGCCGCCAGACAGCCCGAAACGCGCGCTTCGCATGGATGTAGCGCGAGCGCACTCGACAGAAGCTCAAGGGCAGCGCCTCGAAGAGGTTCTCGCGCGTCTAAAAACCGGCCAGAGGAAATCAGCTTGATCAGCCTGGGTATCAACTATTCGGAAATGCACGATTCCGCGGCCTGCATTGCCCGCGATGGCCACATTCTTTTCGCCGTAGCCGAAGAACGCTTGAGCCGCTTGAAACATGACGCGCGATTCCCGTCGCTCTCGATTGAAGCCTGCCTTGCTGCGGCCGGCGTTCGCGCTGATCAACTCGATTTTGTCTGCTTTGGATGGCCTCCTGCAATCGAAGCCCTGAAGCATGATTTGAAATGCATGGCCACCGGCTCTCTTCCGTTGAACTACGTCGATCTCGTAAGCACCGTGCGGCGAAATCTCAATCACACCCGCAAACAAAACGGCAAAAAACAATTCCTCGCGCGATTCCCTACGAAAGCGCAATTCAGATTTGTCGAGCATCACCTCGCCCACGCAATCAGCGCGTATTCGTTTTCAGGATTTGACGATGCCGCCGTGCTCGTCCTCGATGGACGCGGCGCGTGGGAAGCGTCGTCCCTCTGGCATGGGCGCGATGGCCGCCTCGAACACGTGTGGACGATTCCCTGGCCGAATTCGCTCGGTCTTTTCTACGCGCAGTTCACTCAATACCTCGGTTTTCAGCCCTACAGCGATGAGTGGAAAGTGATGGGCCTTGCTCCGTACGGCGAGCCCGGTGTCAATCTGCGTGACTTCATTATCCCCGACGATAATCCTTACAAGGTTTCCACTCGTCTCCTGCTCGACGACAAGCCGGCCCCGCTTGCCGGCATCACCGCCCGCCTTGGGCCTCCGCGCGAAGCCGAATCCGAGATCGACCCGAAGCACAAAAATCTGGCATTCGCGGTGCAGGACGCCTGCGAGGAAGCGATGATGACGCTCGCGCGCGCGGCAGTCGCCAAAACCGGCTCGCGAAACATTTGCCTGGCCGGGGGGGTGGCACTGAATTCGAAGGCCAACGGAAAAATCCTGTCTTCGGGAATCGTCGACCGAATTTTTGTGCAGCCCGCCGCTGGCGACGATGGTGTGTGCCTGGGCGCAGCTCTCGCTCCTTACCTCGACAACGGCGGGAAGCTGCCCATGCACAAGATGCGGCATGCGTACCTCGGCGCGGAAAACTCCGACGAAGAAATAGAAAAAGCTCTTACCACCTACAAGCTTCGCGCCACGCGCGTCGCGGATCCCGCGGCTGCTGCTGCGGACATGCTGGCAAACGGTAAAATCCTCGGCTGGGTGCAGGGCCGGATGGAATTCGGCCCCCGAGCGCTCGGCGCCCGTTCGATTCTCGCCGATCCACGCGATCCGGAAATGAACGCAAAAGTGAACAACGCGGTGAAATTTCGCGAATGGTGGCGCCCCTTTGCCCCCTCGATGCTCGCGGAAGTAGCCGACGAGTACATCGAATCAGCCACTGATTCGCCCTTCATGATTCTCACCGCACAGGTCAAACCGGAAAAACGCAGCGTGATCCCTTCCGTCACCCACGTGGACGGCAGCGCGCGCCCGCAAACAGTCGAGCGCGACGTCAATCCACTTTATTGGCGCTTGATTCGCGAGTTCGGCAATCGCACAGGCGTTCCTGTCGTGATGAACACCTCATTCAATCTGCGCGGTGAACCGATCGTCTCGACCCCAACCGATGCGGTGAGGACCTTCTTCAGTTCGGGAATGGACGCGCTCGTCATCGGCAATTTTGTTGTCGAGAAATGAATGCTGCCGCTTCTCACGGACGCACCCGCTAAGGTTTAAAGCCCACACTGCGCCAAAGCTCCGCGCAGTTGTACATCACCCCATTCGTCACCACAAACTCGACGGTGCGGATATTGCGAATCGACTCCAGCGGATTCGCGCCAAGGATCACCACGTCAGCCCGCTTTCCCGCCTCAATCGTGCCAACTTCCTTGTCCACGCCCATCGCGCGGGCCGGAACAATCGTCGCCGACTGAATCGCTTCCATCGGCGTGAATCCGGCCTGCACATACAACTCGATCTCCCGATGCAAACTGTGCCCCGGAACTGCCTGGTCAGTACCGGCCACAATCGGAACTCCCGCGCGATGAAGCACGCCGACGACTTCGATGCCTTTCTGTGTGGCCTTCTGGATCAGGCTGGTAACCGGTGTAGGCGGAGCGTCGAACGAAAGCACTTCGGTAAGTTCGGGAGCAATTTTCGAGATGCCCGGCTCAAAAGTCGCCACCGGCTTCTCAGAGCTCGCCGCATAAAGCTCGAATAGTGCCAGGGTCGGATCAATCACGGTTCCATGTTCCACAAGGAACGAAACAGCTTTCTTCGCTTCAGGAGAATTCACGTCGAAATCGCCAGCGGCCTTCAACCGGTCTAGCCGTGTCGCATTCGCCGGCAGCGGCGGCCGCATGATGTCGGCCACGTATTCGATGTGATTGATCTGGTCCATGCCCGCTTCCACGCCTTGATACGCCGTCAGCCCTTCCGGGATGTGCCCAGTAACCGTCATGCCCAGCCGATGCGCTTCAGCCGCAACAATTTTCAGCTCCTCGAGTTGCACCGAACTATAGATCTTCATCTGCTGAAATCCAGCGTCGTGATAGCGGTCCGTCCACATTTTTGCTTGCTCGGGCGTATCCACACGCTCCACGCCCAGCGCGAGCGGCCCGGTTCCGTCCACAACTCCCGCGAGCAGCAGCCGAGGACCGAGCCCTCGTCCATTCGCAACCGCGTCACGCACTGCGGTGATGAATTCAAATTCATTTCCGCAATCGCGCACAGTTGTTACGCCCGCGGCCAGATAAATCGGCCCCCATTCCACCTGCTCGAAGTGCGAGTGCGTGTCCCACAGGCCCGGAAGAATCGTCTTGCCGCGCGCTTCAATTTTCGTGGCACCGTGCGGAATTTTCACCAGTGACCGTGGCCCCGCCGCGACGATGCGTCCTTTTTCAATAAGCACCACCGAATCCGCCACAGGCGCAGTGGAAGTTCCATCAATCAGAGTGCCGCCTACAATTGCGAGCGTTTCAGCCCGGCTGCCGGATATACCCTTCGAGATGTCGGCCAGAGCTGCCATCCCATCCGTTCCCGCGATTCCCACGAATTTTCCGAGCGCGCTCTCATAACCTTCGCGAATGGCTTCGAAGTGGTCGAATTCAGCATCAATTGTCACCGCTGCTGCAAGATTGCGCTTCGAGTCGAACCACAGTGTCTCGCGCCCCCAGATGAGCCCTTCTACCGTGTAGCGGTCGAGCGATTCGTCTTTGCCGCCGATTGTCACAGTGTCGTGGCCGCGCGGTTCGATTTTCACGCGGCCGCTCGGAAACGTCTCGAGTTCAGCGGGCGAACCATGGGAAGCCCAATAGCGCACCATCAGCATCTGCATGGTGGCTGGCGCGTAACCGGCGATCGCAAAGAACTGCTTGGGGCGCGACGCTTCAGTCCATTTCTCGCGATTGCGCACGCGAATCTTTTCCGCCTGGAATTCCACGGCTTCATCGATTTCCGTGGGCCGCGCCGGCTTTCCCTTGATCTCAAAAGCTTGCGGCGTGAGATCGTCGGCGCTTCGAAAAGTGGCAGTGAGCGGAACTGCCGTTCCCCGGTCAACAAATTTGAAGGTGACTTTCGTTACCAAAGATTGCGCTTCGCGAGTGGTGTCAAAAGTTTCTTCGCCGATCGGCTGCTCAAATTTATGGAGAATGAATTTGCCGCGCTCGACCACTTCCGGTTGCACGGATTGCGTTTGTGATTGACCCCTCGCAGGAAGAGTCGAAAGTAAAGCGAATACAAACGCGACCGCAAAAGCATTCCGCCAACGCATCATTTTCCCCTCCCACGTGCGAAAGCGGAGAATACGCGTCAATTGACTTCATCACAAGCCAGTCCGCTCTGAGGTTGATATTCTGCGCGGCGTGCCTCAACATGTCCGCCGCGCAGCGTGTGCGCCGGACCCGGAAGAGGAAGAAAACGACCCCAGGGCGGATTGGAGCAATCGTGAGTTTGAAGCCGATTCAAGCGATCGCAGTGCTGATTGCAGTTGCGGCAACTGGTTTGTGCGCGAGCGCGCAAACAGCGCACAAGGCTGCGCCGCCCAAGCAGGCGAATGCAGCCGCCGTCGACGCAATGTTCGGCGTCCGCGATTTTCAGCAAGCTGAAATTTCTCCGGACGGAAAACGTGTGGCCTGGGTCGAATCGCTGCCAGGCCCTGGAGGCGCACCGTCTTCCAATTCCGCAATCTATATAGCAGATGTCACAGCACCCACGACGAAAAAGAGAATTACGGCCGGAGACGGTAAAGCGCCACACGAAGAGCACGATATCGCATGGTCAACTGACAGCAAGCAGCTCGCTTTTCTTTCCGATGCTCCGAAGGCGGGGCAGTTGCAGCTCTTCATTATTTCAGTCCCGGGGGCTCAGCTGGCGAAAGGTCCGGCTACCCACAAGTCTGCGTCGAAACAGGAAGTCGCTGCGGCCAAACAGCTCACGCACGTAAAAGGATTTCTCGCCGGGCCAGGCTGGTCGCCCGATTCAAAGACAATCGCGCTACTGTTCACTGAAAACGCCACACGTGCAGCCGGCCCGCTCGTCGCAGAGACGCCGGATGAGGGAGTCGTCTCCGAGGATTTTCTCGAGCAGCGCCTCACGCTCGTGGATGTCGCCACCGCAAAGGTTCGCCAACTCTCTCCGGCGGACACCTACGTCTACGAATTCGACTGGTCGCCCGACGGCAAGCAACTCGCAGTCACGTCGGCAAAAGGCAATGGCGACGACAACTGGTACATCGCTTCTCTATCGGCGATCGACGCAACATCCGGCGAGATGCGCGACGTGCAACCGAAACCCGGTATGCAGATTGCCAATCCGCGCTGGTCGCCCGACGGCAAAACCATCATCTTCATCGGCGGCTTGATGAGCGATGAGCCGATTCCCGGCGGCGACGTTTATGCCACCGATGCGACGGCCGGCCCGATGAAAAGCCCGATGAAAGACTCGATGAGAAATCTCACGCCCGATTCAAAATCCACGGCCACCTCGCTCGCATGGCTGCCCAATTCGCAGGGAATTCTCGTCACCGGAATCGATGCCGGCGAAACATTTGTCGCGCGACTCACCCTCACTGGCGCGATGACTCCCGTGTGGAAGGGTCCCGAAACTCTCGCCCACGGAGAATTCGTCCCGTACGTATCAGTTGCGAACGATGGCACCACGACCGCGGTCGTGCGCGAGACCTTCTCCAATGCGCCCGAGGTTTGGGCCGGCCCAGTGGGCGATTGGAAGCAGATCACGCACGTGAATGCCAGCCTCAAACCGGAATGGGGCGAGGCCAAAAGCCTGCGCTGGACTACAAGTATCGGCTCTGTCCAAGGATGGCTCATCTACCCGAAGGATTTCGATCCCGCAAAAAAATATCCGCTCGTCGTCTACGTTCATGGCGGCCCTGCGTGGGCTTTCACGCCGAGCTTTCCCAGCCGTTGGAACTATCCCTTCGCTTTGCCCGAGCACGGTTTCTTTGTGTTCGAACCGAATCCACGCGGTAGCTACGGGATGGGCGAGAAATTCACGCAAGCAAACGTGAAAGATTTTGGCTACGGCGATTTTCTCGACATCATGGCCGGAGTTGACAAAACAATCGAGCAAGCTCCTGTCGATCCCGCGCGGTTGGGGATCACCGGCTGGAGCTATGGCGGATTCATGACCATGTGGGCCGTAACCCAGACGAATCGGTTCGGCGCCGCGGTCGCCGGAGCAGGTCTTTCAAACTATCTGAGCTACTACGGCGAGAACAAAATCGATCAATGGATGATTCCCTATTTCGGCGCTACCGCTTACGACGACCCGGTCGTCTATGCCAAAAGTTCGCCTATCAATTTCATTAAGAAGGCGAAGACGCCGACGCTCATCGTTGTAGGCGATCGCGACGGCGAATGTCCCGCTCCCCAATCCTACGAATTCTGGCACGCCCTCAAGACGTTGAAAGTGCCCACCGAATTCGTCATCTATCCCAACGAAGGTCACCTGTTCGCAAACCCCGAACACAGCCGGGACGTAATCGATCGCACCGCGAAGTGGTTCGGCCAATACCTCGGCGGCGCGAAGTAAGAGTATGCAGCGTGGCGCGATTGTCAGAATGACGACGAAGACGGTGAAGCCATCGAGCAGCTACAGCCTCAAATTGCCCGAAGAAGTTCGGGAGAGGTTTGAGGGAACCGTATCAAGCTTCTGGATAGAAGGAAGCCCCTTGCTCCTGCAGCTTTCCAGCTACATTCGGTCAGAAGGAAGCCAATTGGAAGCAGAGCCCCGCTTGAAAGACCGCATCGCGCAAGACCCAGGCAATTGGCGTATCTGGTCCAACAAGCTTTTTCTTAGTTCTAAGATCGAACAAGCGACCGGAGAACGCACGGATGAAACTGGTATGGTTTGGCTGCATACCTACCTCGTTTGGCCACACCTGACCATTTACGTCACGATTTCAGGGCCAGCCAGCATCGCTGAAACCATGGAAAACTGGGCGATCCGCGCGATCAATAGCCTAACGCTAACAACTCAATGATAATGGCCGGCGCATGGGCTAAGGCAGACGCTTTGTCGGCCGATTCTTAAGGTGGGAAGCTTTCGCCTGTCATTCCGTACAGGAAATCGGACTAGCACGAAATCTGGCCGCACGTTCTATATCCTCCGGCAAGACCGGGCGCTAGGCTTTCCTTAACGTCCTCGCAGAAATACCCGGCGAGGAAAGGAAGGAGCCTATGTCCCATTGGATTGGAACTACATCCCCCACCGATGCAGGAATGACCGACTTTAAGGAATGTCTGAAGTACCTTCGCGACGGACAAGCTGAGCAGGCCCTACAACATGCCCGGCGCGCCCTGGGAGTTGCTCCGAAGAACCCGTTTTACCTCTCATATACAGGTTTGCTGGCTGCCGTTTCCGAGAAGCGATTTGGCGACGCCGAATCGCTCTGCCGCGAAGCACTGGGAATGAGGGTGAACCACGCCCAACTCTACCTGAACCTGGCCGAGGTCTACCACCAGGCCGGACGCACATCGGAAGCGATCGACACCCTTGAGAAAGGCATGGTCTCGGCCGGGCGTGATTTCCGTATCCGCCGAGCCCTCGAAAGAATTGGCGTTCGCCGTCCCCCGGTGCTCATGTTCCTTCACCGCAGCCATCCCGTGAACCGCGCGCTCGGGAAATGGCGGCATCAGTTGTCAGGGCCCTACAAAGCCGCCTGACTTACAGCATCTTCGAATTAGTTTCGCCTTCTCATAGAGCTGGCCGGAGCGGGTGATCTGGCGGGGTCGCCCGTTCCGGAACGTTTCTCTCGCAACAAGCGTCACTCCCAAAACAAAATGAACGTTCAGCTTTGGCCCAGCGGCAGGAAATACTGCGTGCCTTTCACCGGTTGACGCAGGCGTCGCAGAAGCTCTTGCAAATCGTGGTTGCGTTCGACGAAGTCGATGTCCGACGTGTCGACCACCAGCAGATTCGAAGCGGAATAGCGAAAGAAGAAGTGCTCGTAAGCATTTGAAACGGCTTCAAGGTAATCAGGAGAGATTTCAGTTTCCGAAGGATCGCCCTTTTTCGTGACACGCTTCTGCAGCACATTGGGCTTGGCCTGAAGATAGATTACGAGGTCAGGCGCGGGAACCGATGGAGCAAGCATATCGAAATAGCGCTCGTAGAGTTTCAGCTCTTCGTTGTCGAGATTGATGTACGCGAATATTTTGTCCTTCTCAAAGAGGAAATCGGAGACGACCGGAACGGCGCTGTCTTCGAGGTGCGCTTCTAGCAGCCGGCGGTGGCGTTCGTAGAGGAAATACATCTGCGCGCCGAAGGCGGCGCCGGGCTTTTCGTTGTAAAACTCGGCAAGGAAAGGATTCTCCTCACAATCAAAGATGCGCCGCGCGTGCATCTGTTCAGCGAGGACGCGTGCGAGTGTGGATTTGCCGACGCGAATCGGCCCTTCAATCACGATATACCGCGGGGACTTAAATTTGGGGCCGCTCACGGCGCGCGATTATAGCAAAGTCATGCAAAACGCCGGAGACACAGCGGCTAGAACGTTCGTCAACTAAGCAATTCGCGGCAAATCGATTTTACAGGGTCGCCGCTGGTTCACCAGCTGCGTGCGATCGCGGCGACGATGCGGCCGAGCGCGTCCACGTCGCGCGTGTCGACCACTTCAGCGGGCGCGTGCGAATAGCGAAGCGGCCAGCCGAGCGCGACGTCGATCGAGCCGTAACGAACGAACGCGGAGCCGTCGTTGCCTCCGCCCGTAACGCCGAACTGCGCTGGAATCTGATTGTCGTGGGCAAGCTTCATAACTTTTTCGACGAATGCGCGCGGTACGATATTCGAATTGTCCACAGCGCGGACAACGAAGCCATTGCCGATTTGGGCGTCGCCAAACCGTTTCGATTCGAGCGGCGAATCGGCGCTGACGAAAGTGTCGATGGCGAAGACGAAATCGGGTGCGCGGCCCTGAGATGCCAGGCTTTTGGCCAGCGCGCCTGCACCCACCAGGCCAAGCTCTTCGCCTGTGGAGAAAACGAACGTTATATCGCGGTCCTTCACTGGATTGCCCAGGGCCCAGAGCGCCGCGATCAACGCGGTGTCTCCCACACGGTCGTCGAAACTGCGGCCATTGGCTCGCGTGCCAAGCAGCGGCCGGTACGCTTTCGGAATGGTGATCGAATCGCCGACGCGAATCCCGAGCTTCTCTACTTCTTCCGGAGTTCGCGCACCTACGTCCACGCGATACGACTTAGGGCCGGAATCGGTGGGCCATTGAAATTTCGCCGTGTCCCAATTTTCAGGAAGCTCCACCACCGCTTCGCGGTCTCCGCTGCCGGTGTGAACGAGAGCCGGGTGTCCGGAAAAATAGCTTTGAACTCCTCCGCCTTTCCACACCACTTCAAGGCGCCCATCGGAGCCGATGGATTTCACTTCGAAGCCGATTTCGTCCATGTGTGCGATGACGAGCAGGCGAGGCGCCTTCGATCCGGGAGGCGCAATTCCAACGCGCACGATCAGATTTCCGGTGGCGTCGGTTTCAGCTGCTGCCCAAGTGGGAAGCAGCGACCGAACCATCTCTCGAACCCGCTCTTCATGATTGCTCACGCCGTAGGCTTCCGTTAAATGCTGCAAGACTTCGGTGGCAGAGGAAGGATTTGCACCACTCTTGGTGTGGCGTTCGACGGCAGCGGCGGCGGAATTCTGTTCGAGTTTGAAAGATGATTTGCCCGAGGCCTGCGTGTAGTCCGCCAGGAGTTTCACGAGATTGTCGAAGTCGGCTGCATTGACGATTTCGGCGGGCGTATCGGCCCATGCTGTAGCGACACCAATGTGAGCGGACTTCGGCGGCATTTGTGGCGCCTGTAGATAGCTTGGCGGGATGACCGGAGCCGAATAGTCCGGCGCGAATGGAATTTTGCCCGCGTCGGCGATCTGCTTGAGTTCGGCTGCGAAGCTGTTGGGTGGCGCATTGGCGTCTTCTGCCGCAAAGAGCACGCCGCTGCCCGGCTCTTTTCGCGGAGCGCGACGCAAATTTTCCGCGCCGGTAACCGGGCCGCCTGCAAACAGGCGCCCGACGTAGATCATCTCGTCGAACTGCATCGTGGTGAGGATGCGCTGCAAGCCGCGCGCGCCAGTGCGTTGCTGTACGACGAAGGCGAACGTTAGCGTTCCCTTCAGTTTTTCCGGGTCGATGCGCGCGAGCATCTCGAGGAGCGCCGCCGCGCCAAATCGGTCTCCCACGGCGGCGCCCGCAAATTCAGCATCAGCGAGATTAGCGAGGCTGCGGTTGATGGCAATCGGGCTCAAGACGTCGACGCCCGCTTTTCGGACCTCGTCGGCAGAAAATGCGCCGATGTCGATGTACATTTCGTCGAGATCATTTGATTTCGGCGGGTTCGCGCGTCCGGGCGCGAGATGGACGGACAAACCTGCGACGACGCCATCGATCCACGCGCCCGCTGTCGTCCCGATCTTCACGGGCTGCGCGGAATACAACTCATTGAACATCGGCGGCAAGCCACCCTGCGGCAAACGTTGAACGCGCAGGTAGCCATCGTCGGTGATGGCGCTGACAACGAAGCCGGGCTCGTCAATTCCGGTGACGAGCAGCCGACGCGGAGCCCCGCTGCCCAGAGTGACAACGACGTCGCCAATATTGTCGACCTGCGGATGAAGCGAGGCGAGCTGAGAACTGAGTTGATCCACAAGCTGCTTCTCGTACCCGGGGATCGCGGTCACATCGTCGAGCGATTTCAGGTTGTTGAAGCTAGCCTCGCGTGCAGTGACTTCATGCTTCGACTGCGCCCGGGCAGGCAAAGCGCTCGTGAGAAAATAAATCAGCCACGCAAATATGGAGATGCACTGATAAATCATCTTGCTCTCCCAGCTAGCCAAATAGTTTAGCGAAACGCTCATGCACGGTGCGAGCCTACATAACGATCTCAACGCCGGCCTGTTTTGCTGCCGCACGCAGAGGTTGGTCCAATGTCGCTAAGGGCAAATTACCACGCTGGGCAGTTTCGAGGTAAGCGGCATCGTAGGAAGAAAGGTGGAATTTTCGGGCGGTGAGCAGGGATTGCCGAATGGAAACAAGGGCCACGTCGGACTGAATCATTTGTGCGAGAAGCTGTTCCAGATCAAGGAGGGACCGATCGACGTCCGAAGCGCTAAGCACGCCTCGGCGCTGTGCAACAACTAATCCGTTGGCCATCTCAAGATGCCAGAGTGCCGGGACGACTGCCAATGATCCGGAGATCATTGATTGTTTGATCCGGTTTGCATAAGGCGGAACCGTATGATCCAGAAACCAGCGAAGGGACACGGAAGCGTCGAGCACGAACGCATCACTCACGGCCTTCCTCAATCAAGTTCTTGACGTTTAGCTTCTTTGTCCGGCGGGCGCGCTTTCGGATGCGTTCGATGTCATCAAAGATATCCTGTGGAGTGGCGTCCGGGCGGGCCGATACGATGAATGCAGCCAGCTTACCGCGGCGTGTAATCCCGATCTTTTCCCCACTACTGGCTCGTTCAACGAGTTCCGAGAGCTTTTGCTTGGCTTCAAACAATCCGACTTTGCGCATAATTCCTCATCAACCTAGATGATTAGTCTAGATTATTCATTGGGCGCTGTCAACATGCGCTGCGGCTTCAGGAAGCACGAGTGATTTCGGCGATCAGTTCTTCGCGATGGCCGAAGGCCATGTGGTCGATACCTTTGAGGACTACCGCATACACTACCCAGGCGACTGCGGCGAATATAAGGAATACGGCGGTTGCGAGCCAGATTCTGTCGAAGCTGCGGGCTGCCATAAGCGTGATCGCGGCTAGTCCGACGACGACGATTTGGACGCCGAAGCTGGCGAAGACGGTGGTGTTGGAAGCGCGCTGGCGTCCGAAAGTGCCGTAGTCGATTTTCTTGGGAGAGGAAATCGAGAGCAGGTTGCCGACGGTGAGATTGACGGGCAGCGCGAAGAGAATTCCAGCGATTGTGGCGAGAGTGGTTGCGAGAGCAGGCGGCTTGTAGATCAGGCTGGCGCCGATCCAGACGAGAACCATCTCAAGCGCGAGGATCGTGGAGTGGGCGAGATTTTTTGCGAGCATGACGGATCGGATGGGCACGGGCGCTGTGAAGTAGATCTGGACGCCAGCGCCTTCTGGTCCAAAGTTGTTGTACACCATGTTCGTAAGAATCAGCAGAGCGTAGGCGGCGCCGATAGGAAACGCCATGTCGGACGAGCTGCCGAGGAAGGAACCCGAACCTCTGTGCGAAGTGGAAGGCGTGAGCCGGAAAATAAAAAGAATGAACACCGGCATGATCAACGTGAAAAGCATTGGCCCACTGCGAGACAGATATCGAATTTCTTTTTCGAAGATCGCCGCCACCGAGCCGGGGATTCCAGGAAGGCTCCAGCCCACGCTAACGATTCCGCGTTCTCCGGACGTTTCGGCGAGCGCGGGCGCTTCGCTGAGATTTTCTCCGTGAAACTGAGCGCGCAGCCGAAGGTGCAAAAACCAGAAAATCGCAGCGCAGTAGATGCCGAGAATGCCGAGCGTGCCGGCAGCGATCGCATAATCGCTCTGGGCAGCACTCGCGATGGCGGAGGCTGCTGTTCCGGGAGGCAAGAGGCGCTGAATCGGAAAGACTCGCTCCGCGAATTGGCGCAGGTTCGGATGCGCACTGCGGCCGTAACGGCTCATCAACGGCCCAATCAGCTGAAAGCTGATTATGAACAGAAGAAAAAGCACACCGAGGATTTCGCGGGTGCGGCGCTGGGCGAGCCAACGTTCGACCCAGGAGAAGATCATTCGGGCGAGCAGAATATTTACCGCCGCAAACAGGAGTAAAGCGAGGGCGGCCCAGGGCAAAAGGCTCGGCGAGGCCATTCCGACTCCTGCTGCTACTCCTAGAAGCCAGAGGGAGCTGAGCATCGTGGCCGGCTCGAGGGAACCATAGACAATTCGAATCACAGCGAAGGACGAGTAGCTGAGGGGAAAGCGGAGGAGATTCGAAGTGTCGAAATTTTCGGTGAAGGCGGTGGCAACGACCGGGAACAACTGCCAGAAAAGAAATATCGGCCAGAGGATCACAGCGAGCCATTCCGCTTTGCCGCTCGAGATCACGTAATAAGCGCCAGCGCTGGACGCTACGAGGCCGCCGATTCCGCCAGCGGCGAAACCGAGCGTGATGAAGATGTGCGAGACCAATTCGAGGCGACCGCGAAGCGTTCGCAGGGAGTTGACGAAGAGCTGCCAGCGGACGCGGGCGATGGCCGCGAGTTGCTCTCGAACGCCAGGAGCGAAGGTCAACTCAGCCACGAAAGCTCCTGATCCGCTGGTCGAGCACCTCCAACGGTGCGCAGGAAAATCTCTTCGAGCGTGAGTTTTTCTCCCGGTGCGGCGACGGCTGCGGCTTGACCTCCGTCGCTCGGAAGTGCGGCAGCAGCTTGCGCTTCGACGCCGGCGCGAAGCTCCTCGAGCGAACCCTGCGCTACTAGCCTTCCGCGATGGATGATGGCGAGATGGCTGCAAAGGCGTTCGACAATTTCGAGGACATGCGAGGTGAGAAAAATCGTGGCGCCGCGCGAGATCATGCTCTGGAGCATCGCTTTGAGAGTGCCGGAAGCGATCGCGTCCACGCCTTCGAAGGGCTCATCGAGAAAAAGAATTTTCGGACCGTGGATGACGGCGGCGGCAAGGGCCAATTTCTTCTGCATGCCATGCGAGTAATCGGTAACGAGCTTCTTGGGCTGGTCGGCGAGCTGCATGAAATCGAGGAGTTCGGCGGCGCGCTTGGCGGAGGTCTCGCGATCGAGGCCGTACATGCGGCCGACAAAATTCAAATACTCCGCGCCGGTCAGCCGTCCGAAGAGGGCCATGCCTTCGGGGACGACGCCGATCTGGCGCTTCACTTCGATGGAGTTCGCGCCGAGATCGAGGCCGAGGATTTCGATGCGTCCCGAGGTAGGGGCGAGCAGGCCAGTGAGCATCTTGATAGTGGTGGATTTGCCGGCGCCGTTAGGTCCGAGGAAGCCAAAGAATTGCCCTGGGGCAACACGCAGGTCTACATCCTCTACGGCAGTGAGGGCGCCGAAACGGCGCGTCAGACCTTCGGTGGCAATGGCAGCCGAATTCATGTGCTTTTTGACTCTAGCATAGAGGCGGAAAAGGTCGGAGGGTGGTCGCGGAGCGAGGCATGCCTTGTGGCGACGCGGGCGCGGCCCACGCACCGTGAAGGGATGAACCGGCTGCACAAAGTGCCTGATTTGTCTCGATTAGAAATTGGGATTGATTTTGTTTTCTCGAGGTTACGCGAATTTCTAATCGCGGTGTCTCGATTAGGGGTTTCACTTGTGCAGATGGTGACGGGCTTGAATGAGGTCTAAGTCGAGATCCTTTAGGTCGGGCATCCCGGCCGGATGCTTTCAGGACGACAGAGCGCGAGGTTGGGGGCTTGAGGCTCGGAAAAATGTAGTGAAAAATCGCGAAAAATTTGCGATTAGGAAATTTTACATCGTTGATTCTTATGTAGCTTACGTTGAATTTTAATTCCAGATTTGCGATTAGAAAGTGGCGCCGAGATGAGGCTGGTAACGGGCGGGTGGCCGCCTCCCCACGGTGCGTACTCGTGGTTCGTCCACTTTCACATTCCTCGACCTCGCTCTCTTCCCGACAGCCTCTTCTGCTAAGCCTTTTACGGGCGCAAATTGTGATGAAAGTCCCGATAACACCCTGTGATGGATGTCATGCGGCTGAACATGGAAGTATCTGTACCACTGAAGGGCGAAGCCAGGAGGAGGAGAGCCGGTAGGATACTAGCGCCGCAGCGGAAAAGACCGAAGGGAGATCGCGCCGTCGCTCGGCACTTCTCTTGTGCTTTTGTATTCGTTCTTGTGTTCAATTCTTTTTCCATTTCAGGACCCCGAATCGAGCGTCTCATATGTCGAGGTAGAAATTTGACTGGTCGTTCGACCAGAACAAGGACAGGTCGCTAAACCCACGACGAGGAAGGCGTCGTCGTGGCTACCTGATCAAATGCGAATGGCGCGGCGGTTGCCGCGCCATTTGAGGATGTACGAGTTGTGCTGATGTGAATCGCGTTCGTGATTGCAAGCGGCTATTTCTTTTTCGCTGCGGCGGTGGCGGCGGCTTTGTCGGCGTATTTCTTTTGGAAGCGTTCGACGCGGCCGGCTGTGTCAATCAGCTTCTGCTTGCCGGTGAAGAACGGGTGGCACTGCGAGCAGATTTCAACGCGGATCAACTCGCCTTTGGTGGTGGAGCGGGTTTGAAACGTGCTTCCGCAGGCGCAGTGGACGGTGACGGGATGATAATCGGGGTGAATTCCTTCTTTCATGAAAGGCTCCTGTCGGCTGGCCGGTCTGCGTGACAGCAGCTACGGCATCACAGTCACGTCGCTAGGCCAGCGGAGAAACCTCAATTATACGACATGATGCATGATTTGCAAAATCAGCGAAACGCGGTGCCAACGATATTCTGAGCGACCTTTTCGGAAGGCAGCGCATTTCCCTGCGCGTCTTTCCAAAGCACTGTGTTCCCTTCAGCGATGACCAACGTGTATGTGGTTTCCTGGGCGGACAGGAGCCAGGTCTGAGGGCTGAATGTTGCGGTATAAGTCGCTTCCGGAGTGATTAAGGTGAAGCTGTTGTGATAGGAAGCGCCTTCGAACTTGATGTAGTCGCTTCCCATGGAGGAGTTGAGTTCCTTGCAGCAGGCCGCGGCGGCGCGGCGAACTTCGACCCACATTTTGTCGGCATTCGTGTCGAGGAGCTTGCGGTCGTTGAGGTCCTTTTCCTGCTGAAGTCTTTTGACCTCGAGCTCGCTCTTTTTGCGATCGGCCAGATTCTTTGCCCACTCTGAATCCATTTGCCACGCTCCCCTCGGCGCATGAGCTTTCAAAAAACGGCAACCTGCGCAGTCACGGAAGCGTCAAATGTATGGCAGGCAAAACTGGAAGAGAAAAAGAAATTGCCTGAGGAAAGGGCTTTTTATGGACACGTTTGCGCAAATTCATAAAGTAAGTGGTCTTAATAAAGTAGCGGTGTTGTTCGATGAGGATTCTAAAGCACATGCCAACCATCACCCGCCCACTCTGGACGATGTGCAACGCCGGGCTTTCGAGATTCACCATGAACATGGCGCTGTGAATGGCGGCTACACGCTGGACGAGTGGCTTGAGGCCGAGCACGAGCTTGAAGGCACGGACGGACCGGACTCCGGAAACGACCTGGTGCATTAGTCGAGGATACGACTAGGAGACGAAAGAGCAGCCGACGCGGGAACGGCCGCCTTCGACGCGTTGGGTGTAGGCCTTGTGCAGGACGACGCGCACCGGCGGCAGGATCGGCACGTGCAGAATCGCGTTGAATTGTGCGGGAAGTTCTTCAGGCTTTTCGACTAGCAGCGCAACTCCACCATAGCTGAGGTCTACGACGGTCGCGTGACGCTGGGTGGCTTCAGCAAGTACCGCATAGGCTTTTGTTCCCGCCAACGAGACGCGTTCAAATTTGCGATGTTCTACTGGCGGCGCGGCTCGCGGCGGCTGCTGCGCGGCGGGGAATGCAGGCGGAGGCGCGGAGCGCACGAACGGCTTGCGCTCCGCGGGAGGATTTTCGAGCGGGGGCGCCTCACGCGAAGCCGATTCCTCGCGCGGATCTTTCGGGGGAATCTCGCGGGGGGCAGACTCGGCGCTCGTCTCCCTCGATTCCTCGCGACCCCGAGGCGGAAAGGTTTCGAGCGTCCTCCCGCGGCGCGAAAAAGGCGTGGGCCCGGCTTCGCGACCGATATTCTTCAATTCATACAAACGCTTATCCGCGAGACCGAGAAGAGTGCGCTTCGAGTCCCCGTCCTGGGGATGAACTGCGATCCCAAAATCCAGGGTGACGCCAATATCGAGTTTCATTTCGCGAATATCGTTTTCAAACTGCGCACGGATACGCCGGCAAAGTGTATTGGCCTGCTCGGGATCGGTTTCGGGCAGCAGCAGCGCGAACTCGTCGCCTCCAATGCGAAAGGCGAAATCGGAGGCGCGCATTGTTTTTCTGAGCATGGTGGCGGAGAGCTGCAGGATTTGGTCGCCCTGAAGATGCCCGCGGCGATCGTTCACTTCTTTCAATTTGTGCACATCGAGAATCACGAAGGCGAGCTGCTGGTTATAGCGTTTAGCGCGATTCAGTTCCTTTTCGCTGTATTCGTCAAAGAGGCGTCGGTTGTAAAGGCCGGTCAACGCATCGGTAGCGGCATTGACCTGAAGTTTCTTGAATTCCTCGTACTCCATCAGGATGGGAACGCGAAAAAAATTCGTGGTCGCGAGAACATCCACCATGGCGGTCTTCAGCGAAACGGGACGCCCGAGACTTTCGGCCAGCTCGCGGCGGCGCGCGAGTATCCGCTGCCAGTATTCGTTGCTCTGCGACTCGGTGAGATCAATCTGCGCAATCGTGCGGAAGTATTGACGCAGGAATTGGCCGCGCACGGAGACATCAAGGCCCTCGAGGGTCTCAATCAAGAGATCCAGGAACGAGTCTTCGGGCGACGGCTGCGGCTGGGGAGCTTCGCCGGGCACAGGCATCAAATAGGTTCCAAATGAGTCTATTTTCCCCTGAAGTTATCAGGGAACCCTGCGGGGCACGGTTTACTATAGCAAGGAATAGCCCAATTGAAAGATGGAAATCTGGGCCGGAAAAACTTGTAAGCTGCTCTTACATCGATACTTGTAGGTTTGTGGAGGTGCCAGCATGAGTGTTTCAAAGCGGCCAAGAGGACGTGGTGAGAAAACGTTTCGCCTTTTCGACGATTCCGCTACATCTTTTTTCAAATTCGAGAAGACAGCGGAGGGCAGGGTCTCAACCAATCTCCTTGAGGAACTCGACGCCGATCAACTGGACGTCGCCAGCTTCCTGGCAACGCTTAACCTTAGCCTGGATGGGCGGCATGCCCGCTGGAACCAGCCCGGATGACGTGATGGACGGAGCCGGGATGGTAAGGGTGATAATTTCGTTGATGGCAAGAGGGCGAGGGCTCGTGATGAATGCTCCTTTTGCGCTGATATCAAGGGTTTTAGCGAGCTCGAGGAACTGTTCCCCGTGGGTGTCGCGGCCCCGGATGAACATGGGAACCTGGAGACGGAGTCTTTGAAATCGCCGACGCTCTTCATATGCTTGCACAACGCCAAGACGGTGCTGGGTAACGGTCTCTTTAACAGACATTCATTCAGTACCCCGGTTTTAGTACTGCTCTAACTCGCAATTTGAATGCAAGACTTCGGCACACCCGGTTAAATATTTCCAGGCTTTAGTTTCAATAACATACAGTGGGTCAGGAAATGGACACGACCATGACCGCAAGTCATAATTGTTATTTTTCGCCCGGTGACTTCCTCATTTGTGCAAAGTAGAACGCATTTACCATTGACTCTTTTTTTGCCCTTTGCGAGCATCAGTTCCGCGAGCGCAAAGAACCCTCCTCTCTCACAGCAGCTCCAGCGGAAGAGGGGTGTCTTCGCGCCCTATACGGGGAACGGCCTAGGAGACTCTTTCTGTCCAACAACATAGCTATGGACCAGCCTGCGAGCGGCCCCGCCGTTCTAAGCCTGGTTACGAGCTTACTGGACGCGTTTGACCGGCCTCTGCTTGTGGCGAATCGCGGCGGACGGATCTTGTTCACGAATCTACACGCACAGGACATGTTGAGCGAGCGCGGGCTCGATATCAACTCCGACCTGAATATCTTCTCGGAATTTCTAAGTACCGACGGCAAGAGTGTCCTTACCCAACTGCAAGCGGGCGAGCAGGAGGTGAGTCTGCCATTTGCCCAGGCGGAGGGCAAGGGGCGCGCGCGCGTTCGCTGGCTGCCCGAGCCCGATTGGCTCGTTATTTACATCGAGCCGGCGCCGGCCGATGCGCCTGCGGACGAAGCGGCCATGCGGCAGACGGTGCAGGAACTGATGCAGGAGCGTGAGATCACGTATCGAAATCTTCTCGCGGCCTACCTGCGGCTGCAGGAAGCGAACCGGCAGAAGACAGTATTTCTGGCGTCGGCCGCGCATGAGCTGAAAACTCCGCTGGCTGTGATGAAGGGTTACTACGATTTGCTGCTTTCGGGATCGCTCGGAAAATTGAGCGACCGGCAGCGCGAGATCGTGCAGGATTCGAAAGAGAGTTGCGACCGGCTGGTGCGGCTGGTTTCGATGTTCTTGAATTACTCAGCGCTCGAGAGCGGCAAGCTCGTGTTGCAGTTGCGCGAGAACGACATGCGCGATTGCGTGACGGACCTTACCTGCCGCTGGCAGGATGCGTTCAAGCGGGCTGATGTTCATCTAGAGATCAAAATGTCCGCCGAGATGCCGCACTTCAGATTCGATTACCAGAAGGTGCAGCAGTGCATGGCCAACCTGCTCGATAACGCGCTGAAACATACGCCAGGCGGCGGAACGGTGACGCTGCGAGCGGAACAGCATTTCTGGGAACGGCGAACTTCCGATGCGGCTCCTGCGACGGAGCGGCGGCGCGGGGCGGGCGGGCGTCCGAACAGCATGTTGATTTCAGTGAGCGACAGCGGAGCGGGAATAGCGGCGGAATATCATCAGGAAATTTTTGAAGAATTCGTGCGCGTCGATCCGTCCTCGTCGGGCATGGGTTTGGGCTTGGCGATCACGAAGAGATTGATCCAGGCGCACCGCGGCAAGGTATGGGTGGATAGCGAAGTGGGACGCGGAAGCACATTTTCATTTTTACTGCCCATGAATACGGAGTAGACGGAAGCAATTGTTCGAGCGACAATGTTTTACCCAGGATAAATCAGGATAAATAATGGCCGACAAAGAAAAAATACTGGTTGTAGATGATGAGCCGAGCATACGGAAGTATCTGCAAACGCTTCTTGAGGTGGACGGCTTCGCGGTGGAAGCCGTACCGAGCGGCAAAGAGGCGTTGCAGAAGATCGGAGCGGGCGAACGTCCCGATTTCGTGATCCTTGATGTGCTGATGCCGGAAATAGACGGCCTCGAGACATTGCGGCAGCTGATGCAACTCGACCGTTCGCTGAATGTGATCATGCTGTCTTGCTCAAACGAAGTGACGACGGTGGTGGAAGCGATCCGTCTGGGCGCGCTCGATTACCTCACCAAACCTTTCGAGAAGCCAGAACTAGATGCGGCGTTCCTGAAGGTGCGGCAGAAGCAGCAATTGCGTTCGGAAAACCAGGCGCTACGGGAATACTGCGAACAGCTTACTGAGGATCTTTCGTTCCTGGCATCCAGTCCGCAGATGCTGAAAATCCGCCAGCAGATTTTGCAGATTGCGCCGGTGGATGTGCCGGTGTTCATCAGCGGCGAGAGCGGAGTGGGAAAAGAGGTGGTGGCGCGGATGATTCATCTGCGCTCGATGCGGCGACAATTGCCATTTGTCAAAGTGAATTGCGCGGCGCTGCCTGGCGAACTGCTTGAGTCGGAATTATTCGGATACGACCAGGGAGCATTCACCGGCGCGGTGCGTTCGAAGCCGGGCAAATTCGAGCTGGCGAATAAGGGCACGATTTTCCTCGACGAGATTGCGGAGATGAGCCCGCATTTACAAGCGAAGCTTCTGCACGTGCTTCAGGATGGACAGTATTCGCGGCTCGGGGCACGCTCTGTGGTGAACGTGGATGTGCGCGTGCTCGCGGCGACGAATATGGACGTGAAAGAAGCGATGCGCACCGGACGGTTTCGCGAAGATTTGTATTACCGGCTGAATGTACTTTCGATTCACATTCCGCCACTTCGCGAACGGACGTCGGAAATTCCGCTGCTGTTCCGGCATTTCCTTGTGAAGTACGCGGAGAAATATCAAAAGCCGGCGATGGAGCCTTCGAAACATTTGCTGGAAGCAGCGCTGCGCTATTCGTGGCCGGGAAACTTGCGCGAGCTCGAAAATTTTGTGAAGCGCTACGTGATTCTCGAGGACGACGAAGGAAGCTTCCGCGAACTCGTCGAGATGACGGGCCAACAACATCGCACAGCGCCGCGCGAAGAACCAGTCGCTCCGAAAGAGCAGGGATTGAAGGCTCTAGTGCGCGGCTTGAAAGATGAAGCGGAGATGGAAGCGATCGCCGACGCGCTCGATAAAACGAATTGGTGCCGCAAGGATGCCGCGAAAATGCTGGGCATCAGCTACAAGGCATTGCTTTACAAAATGCGGCAATTCAATTTGGATTCGGGCCGCGGTTCGCGCAACGCAGCCGCGAGAGCTGCCAAGGAAGCGGCGTTGAAAGAAGCCGCCGCAGCTGAAGCAGCAGCAAAAGAAACATCGCCAGCCACGCCGGTAATCCGCGGTTCGTGACGGAGCGATCAAACCAAAGCGAATTCTTCCGGGACTCTTACCGGCAAAATCGTGTTACGTCCAGGTCGCGTTAATGCTCAAAAAGTACGCGCAGTACTAGGGCGCTATGGGCCGGTCCGTGCGTCCTATGTCCTGAAAAGAGTTGCATAAGTAGAGCAACAGTAAAGAAATATCGCTACCCAACGTGTTCGGCTTAGTCTAGTATTGCCCTCCGAAATGGGTCATTTTCCCGACTCGGTAAAATGGCCCGTACTTACCTGTAGTTTCGAGGAATCCTTAATCGCTGTTTCCAAGGCGTTTGGCTGGCAGCCAAAATTTGGCTGCGCAGTGCGCGCAAGATTACATGTTCGGTAACGAGACGCGTGCGCGAGCCAATCGCTTGCAATTTTTGGAAGAGCGATTGCTACGGTTTGTGACGGGGTGGTGTACTACTTCTAATCCAGTCCTGGAGGAGCAGCGGGAATGACGGAGCGTCGCTTGGCCCGCCGTTATGATTTGTCACTACCGGTAAACGTTCGCCTGCCGATCACCCGAGAGCCTGGAACGCACGACGGCCAGACTCGGGATATCTCCACGCGCGGCGTTTACTTCATCATGGAAAAAGAACTCACTCCCGGCACTGAAGTGGATTTCACACTCACGTTACCGGCCGAAATCACCCGCGGATCGGAAGTTTTTGTGCGCGCCCACGGACGCGTCGTTCGCGTTGATAAACAGCGCGACGATGACCACGAATCGATCGGAGTAGCGGCGGTGATTGAGCGCTACGACATCATTCGGGGCGACGGCACTCGCGCGTAGTGTCATGAAATGATGAGTCGCGACCGCTCATAGCTACTTTAGCGTCGCCGTACTGACTGACGGTCATCTCATGTTGCCATTCCTCGCCTGGAAACTGCTCCGACTACGCACCTGCCGAAATTCTGTTGCCTTTCCCATGGAACTGGGCCTAGCATGAACTTAACTCAATCCTAGGAGGGTCCGATGAGAATCGCGGACCTGATTACATCTCGCAGGGAAGTTTACTCGATACCAGAGGACACAACGGTTCACGAGGCTGCTCGATATTTGCGGCAACGGGAAGTCCGTGCCGTCGGAGTGTGCGACAAACACGGAGTGCTGCAAGGAGTCGTGTCGCAGAGCGACGTTTCCGACAAAGTCGCGGCTGAAAACAAATGCCCGGCGTGGATGCGAGTTAGCGAGATCATGACGCGTGAGCTCGTTACGGCAACGCCCGATACATCGCTGGAGGATTGTCTCCGCCTGATGGAACAAAACGGTATCTATCATCTCGTCGTTCTTGACCACGAGAAGGGCTACCAGGGCATGATTTCGGTGACGGACCTGTTGAAATTGTTTGCCTCTGACCAAAAGGCGCGCGCGGACATGCTCGAAGCCCTGATTTTCCCTCAGAGATAAGGCAAGCTGTAGCGTAATGGAACCACTAACCCCTTGTTACTGAGGTATCTACACCCCTGCCGAGGGAAAGCGACTTCCCGAAAGAGACAACTACTTTCTGTTCCTACCGCTTTTTCGCCTGGAATTCGCGCCGATAGCGGTTTCAGTGTCAGTTGGGATTCCGATCACCTCACCAGGCGGCAGACGTAAACAGTTGAAACAAAACACACCTGTTACCCAGCTTCGACCCGTTGCGGCGTTTGGCGGCCTATGTGCATCCACTGTGGAAGCGCCGATTCTGGCGCGGGGGCGGCTCTCAACTCAATGGCATCTGCGGCAGAAGCAAGGTTGAACTCGATCGCTCATCCCCTCGAACTGCCACCTGAACACGTTTATTTTGGACCGTCCGCGACTATGCAAGCTGTGCGGCAGAAAGTGGCGCGCGCGGCGGGCTTGAACGTCCCGGTTCTAGTGCTGGGCGAGAGTGGTACTGGCAAGGAAGTGCTGGCGCGTTTCATTCACGAACGATCTCCCTGGCGGGAAGGCCCGTTTGTGAAGGTGAACTGCCCGGCAATCCCCGGCACGCTCCTCGAAAGCGAGTTGTTCGGATTCCAGAAGGGCGCTTTCACGGGAGCGCACGCGTCGAAGCCGGGCCGTGTGGAACTCGCTCAAGGCGGCACGCTTTTCCTGGATGAAATCGCCGAGCTCGACGCGAGCCTGCAAGCGAAGCTTCTGCACGTTCTACAGGACGGCCATTTCACCAGCATCGGCGATCACGAAGAGAAACGAGTGGATGCGCGCGTAATCTGCGCGACTAATCGAAAGCTGCAGCAAGAAATCGCATCGGGCGGGTTCCGCGCCGATCTTTTCTATCGCATCAACGTGATTAGCATCACGCTTCCGCCGCTGCGCGACCGCCGCGATGATATTCCTTATCTCGTTGAATATCTGCGCCAACAGTTCAATGGCCGTTACCAGCGCGACGCGCACCCCGTATCTCGCGAAGTGTTGCAGCTCCTGCAACAACGAAATTGGCCCGGCAATATCCGCGAGCTCGAGAACTGCATGGCGCGCTACGTGATCCTCGGCTCGGAGGAAGCGTTTCATCTGGAGCGCCAGGAGGAAGAGAAGAAGCCGTTCAGCTTCTCCTATGAGCTTTCCGAAGACGGTAAGATTCCCCTCAAGCGTCTCGCGCAACAGGTGACGCGCCGGATGGAACGCGATCTAATCTTGAAGGTTCTGCAGGAGAATCACTGGAACCGCAGGAAATCCGCCGAGGTGCTCAAGATCAGTTATCGCGCGCTTTTGTATAAGGTTCGCCAGGCCGGTCTTCCAGCGAAGCGTCTGCAGCGAAAAATCGGCAACGGGTCGGGTCCGCTCGAAATCGAAAACGACTCTCCGGCCGAGGTCGACTAACTGTTTTAGTTTCTACTGTTTCGCATCAGCCTGCACTAATTTCGCCGATCTGAATCCTTCTCTTTCAATTCGCCCAATCGTGCACCCCCGTATCTGATGGGAAACCTTCGCCTCGACTTCCTTGCCCCGCTGGAACAATTTCGTTAGCCTAAATCTCCAAACTACGATGGCCAAAAACTCCGCGAAACCGCATCTGAGAGTCTGTCTGCTCTCACCGCACCCGATGGTGCTTGACGAATTCAACCGCCTCCTATCGGAGTCGGGCTTCCAGATGGTGTCTCGGCAGCTGGATTCAATGCTGGCTCCCGACCTGCGCAATCTCGAAGTTCCCAAGGCCAGCATCTACGTGATCGATGCCCACGCTGCACGACAGGCCACTGGAGCATTGCTCGGAAATATTCTCGACAAGCATTCGGGCGCGCGCCTGCTGGTGGTTGGCGACAAGATGAAAGAAGCCGACGCATACAGCCTGCTGCGCCAGGGAGTGAAGGGGATCCTGAATTATGCGGAAGCTCGCGAGCAGCTTCCGCGCGCGCTGCCACTCGTCGCGGCCGGAGGTTTTTGGGTGCCGCGCACCGTGCTCTCCCGATTCGTCGACTCGATCCTGAGTACCACGCAAGGCCGCCGGCTGCGCAGCGATTCGCCAGCCGAGCTGAGCCGTCGCGAACAGGAAGTGCTCAACGGCTTGCTCGAAAATCTTGCGAACAAGGAAGTGGCGGATCGCCTGCACATTTCCGAACGCACCGTGAAGTTTCACGTTTCGAACCTGCTCGCAAAATTCGGCGTTCGCCGCCGCGCCGATTTGATTCTGCTGTGCTATCAGCGCCGCGCTCCCAACTGATCGCCGCCGTCGCTGCTTCCAAAAACCGCGCTTGCCCTGGCCTTCCCGCAAGAATAAACTCTCGATACTGTAAGAATTAGTTATAGCTATTGCGGTCATGGCGATTTCATGCGCTGTCTTTTTACAGGAATATGCATTCTTCTCTGTTTTGGATCCGCTGCGCTGCGGGCTCAGCAGGGCTCCACGTCGAAGACTCAAGACAATTCAGGCAAAGCGACCTGTAGCATCGGAGGAACAGTACTGAAGTCAGGCACCGCCGACCCAGTAAGAAAAGCTGAGATTTCATTGCGGAAGGTTGACGACCCACGGTCGGGCTATTTGACGCACACCGATTCGATGGGCCGTTTTGCGATCGACAAAATCGAGGCAGGCCGCTATCGGCTGCATGTGGAACGGAGCGGATACGTCTCACAGGAATACGGCGAAAGCTTCCCGGCGAGTGCAGGCGCGATTTTAACGCTCACGCCGGGGCACGAAGCCAACGGTCTAGTATTCAGGTTAATTCCCTGGGCTGTAATTTCTGGTCGAGTTAGGGACGAAAACGGCGACCCTCTTCCGGATGTCTCGATTCAGACAATGCGCTACATAACTCGCGAGGGGAAACGAAACCTCGAGCCAGCGAGTGAAGCGGAGACTAACGATCTCGGCGAGTACCGCATTTATGGTTTGACGAAGGGCCGCTATTTCGTCAGAGCTATCAATCGCGAAAATCGGTTCCAAATGCAAACCGACTTAAGTAAGGATCGAGAAGATTCAAACGCCAGCAGCGGATACGCTCCGGTCTATTACCCCGGCACATCCGACGAAACACGCGCAGTGTCGATCAACGTCGAGGCCGGGCAGGAAGCGCCAGCGATCGATTTCACACTAATTCCAATTCGGAGTTTCCGGGTTCGCGGTCATGTATTTGACGCGATGCTGGGTCAGGTGCCCAAGGACTGTATCGTGTATCTCATTCATCACGATCCAGCTACCTTGGACTCCCGCGCTAATGAACAAGGTCAAACCGTCTGCGAAAAAGGAACATTCGAATTCACGAGTGTGCCACCGGGAGCCTATTCCGTTGTCGCGAGGACTTTTGGCGACGGGAAAGTTCGCTCCGCACGTGCTTTGTTGAATGTCGGCGAAACAAATGTAAATGATGTCGGCATAACTCTCACGCGCGGAATGAGCCTGAGCGGTCGCATATCGGTGGAAGGCGACCAATCGTTGGATCCTTCTGAAGTCCAAATCTGGCTCAAAGACAACGATGATTTTTTTGGGAATGGCGCCGGCTCGAAAATAAAGCCGGATGGGACGCTTACGTTCGAGAACGTGCCCGAAGGAAATTACGAATTTGAAATATATGGAAGGCCACCGGGATTTTCGCCGGATTTCTACATGAAAGATGTATTGGTGAATGGAGAGAGCGTTCTAGATAAAGGATTGGCGGTTCCGGCCGCAGATAGCCAACGCTCAGTGGAAGTTGTGATAAGTTCCGCGGGCGCTCGCGTCGATGGAACCGTTACGGACGAAAATGATCTTCCAACTGCCGGAGCGACCGTCGCGCTCGTCCCGGAAGAAGGTCGGCGCAAGATGTTTCGTTTATACAAGGACTCGACAACGGATCAGTATGGAAAATTCGTCCTGCGCGGAATCGCGCCAGGAAAATACAAGCTATTTGCCTGGAAGGACGTCGAAAATGACTTGTGGCAAGATCCCGATTTTCTGAAGCGTTACGAGGATCAGGGCAAGGAAATTACTGCAGAAGAAAGAGGGCGGATTACTGTTCAATTGAAACTGGCCGCAACCCAAAAATCTCAACCACAGCATTAGCACAGCAATGCGGATGGGCCACAGCGCAGCAGCGACCGTCGTGACCCATCCACACTCGCAAACCAAAAACTGAAGCTACTTACTCCGCATTCGCTTAGTGAACGAAAACAAACACGGGATTCGACGCGATGCCGTTCGCCACCACCTCGAGCTTGCAGATGCAGGGCTCCTGGTTGGCGGAGACGTCGAAGTGAGTGGATACGAGACCATTTGACGCGACGGCCATCGTGCTGTGGTCGTGCGTCCGGGCAAATTGCACATTCCCGTTGATGATATTCGTGATGCGCACCAACGGGTAGTTGGTGGCGGCTTGAATATCATCGCCGTAAGCCGCTCCCTGCGACACGCCGTTGAACTGGAAGCCGAAGGCCTGATATGACTGGCCGCGCTTCAAAAAAATCGGAGTGAACAGCAGGGTCGGCTCCGCACTTTTCGGATGCCCCGGTGTGGGCGTGAAGATTTCCACGTCGTTCGAGAAATCCGTGAAGAGGATCTGGCCGGTGGGGAGCACGAGCATATTACCGACGAACGAACCGTCTACCGGAGCGTTGGGAGTGCCCGGAATTGCGTTCAGGCTTTGGCCATCCCATTCAAAGAATGTAGCCGGGGGAGCTCCGAAACTAGGACTCGCAAACATGAGAACCTTGCCGTTTGGCTCAAGGGCCGCAGGACCATCGGCAATGTTGTTGGGAGCCGGGAACTGAGGACCGGCGGTCCATTTTCCGTTAGTTGAGTTGTAGATGGCGGTGTTTCCAGCCGCGCCAGGGCAAGTATTCGATCCGGTGTAGAAAACGGTTCCGTCGGGGCGCAAAACTGCGGGACCGACCTCGAACGTCGTGTTGTTGGTAAATCCGCCGCAGGCTGCGTTGGAATCCCAGAGCTGGACGATCGTGCTGCCAGCGCTCGACCATTTGCCATTATGAGGATTGTAGATTTCTGAGTTTGTCCCATCCGGAATATAGGGAATGCCGACCGGAACGTAGGCGTCAACCGTCAACACCTTGCCGTTGGGCAATAGGGTCCAGCCCTCTTCGTCGTTGATGTCGAATTTATTCGAGCCAGTTTGAGTCCAGGTGAGAGTTTTTGCATCGAGCAACGCTTGTTCCAGGGTACAGCAGTTCGCCTGCATGTAGGTTCCGTTGGGAAGAACGACGCTTTGGGCGTCGCCGATGGTCTGCGCAAACGACCCGAAGCCGGTGAAGAAGGGCGGAGGCGCCACAGGTGTCCACGTATTCGCGATAGGGTCGTAGATTGAACCTTGGGGAGTCCAGGTGGGGATCAGCTCGGTTTGATCGAGGCTGAGAAGGTACTCTCCGCCTTCGATAATCAACCGTCCATCCGGCAGCACGGCAGAGGAGTGATAGAGCGGGCTATAGGTGGCGGGCAAAGAAGCCACCTGGGACCAGGTGCCATTCACGTAGCTGCCGAACTTGTCGGGTGTCAATTTCCACCAATCAGGGAACGCGGTGTCTTGTATGAGAACAGTCCCGTCGGTGAGGAGAATCGGGTTGGAAGCGCCGTCAATCAAGAAATTCGGCTGGTTCGTGAGCGGTGCCCAGGGCGAGGTCGACGCGGACGCGGTCGAGGCGGCAGCCCGAACCTGCGCATGTGCCTCAGGACCAGTTTGCGTGGCAGCCTGAGCGGCAGGGTGTTGCATGACGCCGATGGGATGCGGGATAGGTTTGAGGCGCTGAGCAAAGGCGAATTGAGGCAATGCCAGCACGAACACAAATATAACCACTAACAGCGGCGATAATCCGGCAATTCTTCGCATGTAGTCTCCTTGAGAATCTTTAAGTCTCGAATTTGGCCCCCAATAGCCTGGCAGCGAACGGAGAAGAAACTTCTACTCATTCGCTATGGCTAAGGACCAAAGGAGAAGTCGCCGCTGGTGCTGTCAACTCTACGAAGGATTGCCAATTAAGAAACGCAGGAATTAATCGCTGTCTTCAGGCTGCGGAGACGTTTCAAGACGCTCTGAAGGTCAAACGGTTTAGTCTTCCTGCGGAATGCCTCCGTTCGCCCCATTATCGAGTTTTGTGTCCAGCTGTAACCCACCCCTGTGGTGCAGCGGGGTATATCACGCAGGAATAGAGCGAATCAATAAGTAAGTATCTGTAGGCCGTGCGCCGCGGCGGGGTCGATTTTGGATCGATGCGTTTGTAGGCTGTTATACTTGCCTGGACTTTTGCGCAAAACACTGCGGTTGATTGCATGACGACATTTTCGATTGAAAATTTTGGTTGTCGCGCTACAGACGCGGATGCCGCGGCGTTGCGGCGCGACTTCCTCGCCAACGGACTCGCGCTCGTCGAAGAGCATGCGCGCGCGGACGTCGTAGTGCTGAATACTTGTACTGTGACTGCGGCGGCCGATGCCCAGGCGCGGGAAGCGGTGCGCAAAATTCGCCGCGCGAATCCCGGAGCGCGCGTCGTCGTGACAGGTTGCTACGCTCAGCGCGCGCCGGAGGAAATTGCGCGGCTTGAGGGCGTCGATTTTGTCGTCGGAAATTCGCATCAGACGGAGATTGCTGGCCTCGTCTCCGCCTCGCTTGATTCGCGGGCTGCTCCAAGTTCGTGTGGCACTGCGAGAGGCTCCGCGGGAACATTCGTACCACTCTCGGAAATCGATTGCGAGTTGATGACGCTCGCGCGTGGTCCCGCCAAGATTCTTACTGGCGATATTTTCGAGCAAACCGCGGTGCAAATCGCGCCTGCCGAGTTCGCTGAGAGTGGGCGCACCCGGCCGATCCTCAAGATTCAGGACGGCTGCAACAACCGCTGCTCCTATTGCGTGATTCCCTTCGTGCGCGGCAAAAGCCGCAGCCTGCCCCCGGATTTTGTAATCGCAGAAATCCGAAAGCTCGTCGATGCGGGCGCAAAGGAAGTGGTCCTCAGCGGCATCAATCTCGGCAGCTACGGCCGCGACCTGACGCCGCGCGTTGAACTCGTCAAGACGGTGCGCCGGATTCTGGACGAAACGACTCTGCAGCAATTGCGATTCAGCTCCATCGAACCTCAGGACGTTACCGAAGAGTTCATCGAGTTGGTTGCGTCGTCGGAACGCGTCGCACCGCATTTTCACGTCCCGCTTCAATCCGGATCAGATCGGATTTTGCGCGCGATGCATCGCTGGTATCGCTCCGAACATTACGCTGAACGGATTCAACGAATCCACCGCCATTCTCCCAGCGCTGCGATTGGCGCCGACGTGATCGTTGGCTTCCCGGGCGAAACCGACGAGGAGTTTCAGACCACGGTCGATTTCATCGAGCGGTTGCCGCTCACTTACCTGCACGTTTTCTCGTTTTCCGTGCGACCGGGCACCGCCGCGGCCGCGTTCTCGGAGCGGCAGCACGTTGCGCCCGGAGTAATCCGCGAGCGCGCCCGGTTTCTGCGCACACTCGGCGAGAAAAAGGCCTCCGCGTTTCGCGCCGCTCAGTCCGGCTGCACGCTCCGCGCGCTCACACTGGCGCGAACTGGCGAAGATTGGACAGAAGCGCTGACGGGAAATTACCTCAAGGTCACAATCGCGGGACGGCGTCCACCCAACGAATGGTGCGACGCGCGCCTCTAAGAACGAATGCAGATCAGCTCCTGCGAAATGCTGTATTCGTAGCGCAGGTCTTCGGGCGTTAACCTCTTTCTGAAACCTCCTCCGTTCATGGGGCGTGCTTTGGTGGCAAATTCGTTGTGTCCAGGGCGGGGGAAGCATAGGATGCGGACGAGCAGAAGGTCCAAACCGAAAACCCCGATTCGCGACTTTGATCACGGAATGGACCCTGAGCGAATGCAAAGGAGGAATGACGATGACGATGCAATGCGCCACCCGCCAAAGTGATGACGTTACCATCCTTGATTTGGCAGGACGCTTGAGTCTGGGTGAAGCGGTCGCCTTCGGTCCGGGTAGTGGCGTGGTTCTCAGTGAGACCGTTCGAGAATTAGTCAAAAAGGGGCAAAAAAATATTCTGCTGAATCTCGCCGGCGTCACATACGTGGATAGCTCCGGCGTTGGTCAGCTCACGGGCGCGTTAGCGAGCGCAAACAGGCAAGGGGCCAGTCTAAAGTTGCTCAGTCCGACCACACGGGTGCTCAATCTCTTGAAAATGTCGAAGCTCGACACAGTCTTCGACATCAGCGACGACGAAGCCGCCGCAGTCGCTTCGTTCAAGAGGACGGCAGCTACAGGAGGCTAGTCTGAGCCCTGGTTCTCTCTTGAATATCTCGAATGTGGATCCCCTCGCTGACCAGGTTATGAGCCCGACGGGCTAATTTCGTTGGGTATGGCGCGCTGAACCTTCACGCCCCGTTTTCAAAAATCACCTCGGCGAGGGCAAGATTCCCGCTGTGCGTGATCGTCAGCAAAATATTTTTTACGCCCATTTTATCCGCTAGTTCTCGCGCCACGCCCTGAAGCTCCAGCGTCGGCTTTCCGCTAGGCTCGCGGATCACTTCGATGTCGCGCCAGCGCACTCCCGCGCGCCAGCCTGTCCCCAGCGCTTTCATCGCGGCTTCTTTCGCGGCGAACCGCCCGGCATAGCGCTCAAATCTATCTCGATGGCTTTCACAATACGCTGCTTCGCGCGGGGTGAATAGCCGTTCGATGATCGCTGCTCCGTGCCGCGTAATCGCTGCTTCCATGCGGTCGCTTTCTGCGATGTCCAGCCCCAGTCCGACGATCACTCCTTACCTCTCCGTTTCAAAGATGGGCTATCGATACATCAGACGCGAGCGGCGCTACAACTCGTCGCGATTATACCTACAATTAGAAGGCGCAATTGGCGGCAGCATGCTGCTTTTTGCGATTGGAGGGGTCACTAGTGCCGGCGAGAGTAGATACGAAAAAATCTGCGGAGCGCAAACGCCCAGTGACAACGCGGGGCATCTCGGAACTGGAGGTTTCCTCATGCTCTGGCTGCCGCTGGTTAGGGGCCGAGCCCTCGTCAAACTACTGCACTCCCTCGGTTACGAAACCGTCCGGAAATTCTACTTAGTAATCGTTGGCGGAGCCTTCGAGGAAGGCTCGAAGCTTGCGCGAGCGCGACGGGTGGCGCAGCTTGCGCAGGGCTTTGGCTTCGATTTGGCGGATGCGTTCGCGGGTGACGGCGAATGACTGCCCGACTTCTTCGAGCGTGTGCTCGCTTCCGTCGTCCAAGCCAAAACGCATCTTGATTACTTTTTCTTCGCGCGGCGTGAGCGTTTTCAGCACGGAGGAAGTTTGTTCCTTTAGGCTGAGGTTGATCACCGCGTCGGACGGCGAGACGACGGCCTTGTCCTCGATGAAATCGCCGAGATGCGAATCTTCTTCTTCGCCGATGGGAGTTTCGAGTGAGATCGGCTCCTGCGCGATTTTCAGAATCTTCCGGACCTTTGCGACCGGAATATCCATGCGCTTGGCGATTTCTTCCGAGGTGGGCTCGCGGCCGAGTTCCTGGACGAGCTGGCGCTGCGTGCGGACAAGCTTGTTGATCGTCTCGATCATGTGCACCGGGATGCGGATGGTGCGAGCCTGGTCGGCGATGGCGCGGGTGATGGCCTGGCGAATCCACCATGTGGCGTAGGTGGAGAATTTGTAGCCGCGACGCCATTCGAATTTGTCGACGGCTTTCATCAAGCCGATGTTGCCTTCCTGAATCAGGTCGAGAAACTGCAAGCCGCGGTTCGTATATTTCTTCGCGATGGAAACGACGAGGCGGAGGTTCGCTTCGATTAATTCTTTCTTGGCTTGCTCGGCTTCCGCTTCGCCACGAAGAATCACCTGAAGGGCGCGCTTCAGTTCGGTGGGGCTCACTTCGCTGGCAATTTCGATTTCGCCAAGTTCCTGGCGGCGGGCGCGGAGATCTTTGCGTGCTTCGGCCTGGACGTCGGCTTTGGAGGCTTCGACGCGGCGCTCGAGCTTGACGACTTCGCGTTCGAGGAAATGGACGCGCTCGACGGTCTGGCGGATCTTGTCGATGAGGCGCTTCTTTTCGAGCGGATTAAAATCCAGCTCGCGGAAGCGGCGAGACATCTCGACGCGGGTTCGGCCCAGAGCATAGCGGGCGCGCAGGTATGGACGCTTCTTCGAGCGCGGGACTTTCTCGAGTTTTTGCGCCTGCTTCATCGCGACGAGGTAGAGCTTGGCGACTTTGTCGATTTGCTTGAGGGTTTCTTTTGTTTTTGCTTCGATCTTTTCTTCGGTGAGCTCTTCGTCGTCAAACTGAACGATTTCCTTGATGGAGCGCGAGCCGGTGCGGAGATCTTCGCCGACCTGCAGGAGTTCTTTCAGAATCAGCGGAGCGCGCGTGATGGTTTTCAGGACGAGGAGCTGGCCTCGCTCGATACGCTTGGCGATGGCAACTTCACCTTCGCGCGTGAGGAGCGGAACAGTGCCCATTTCGCGCAGGTACATGCGAACGGGATCGTTTGTTTTTTCGAGCGTCCCCGGAGTGAGGTCGAGTTCGCCGTCTTCAGAAGCGACGGCTTCTTTTTCTGCCACGACTCCAACTTCAGGTCCGTCGGCACCATCGGCGGCGGCCAGCGCGGCCTTTGCGCTCGTCAGGTCTTCGTAGACGTCAATGCCGTAACGCTCGAAGGTGGAGAGTAGATCGTCAATTTCTTCCGAGGAATGCACCTCGGCCGGAAGGATATCGTTCACTTCATCGTAGAGCAGGTAACCGCGTTCCTTGCCCATCGCGATGAGCTGTCGTACCTGATCGTATTTTTCTTCAAGAGCCAGACTCACACTTCCTCCATTGCGAGGTGAAACGGCGGCGCGCAGGCGGCGGCCAAAGAAATATGCGCGCGGAGTTAGACACCCCGACGCGACTTGTCAAATAACGACATTTAAACGGATAATTAAGACGGTACTGCGAACCCGTTGCCAGCCCTATGCCCGCGCCAACCACGCTCGCGCTCACTACACCACGTATTTGATGCAGGAGGCGCGCCGCCCGTTTCCTCCAAAACCTTAGGAGAATACAATAGTTATGGTACCTGCGTCAATTCGATGGCGTGGCCCACCTAAGTCCTTCGCGACGATTATCATAGCGGGAGCTTAGCGATTGACGACTGCTACCGCTTCCACTTCGATCAGCCACTCCGGACGAACCAGCCTGCGAACAACTACGAATGTGCTTGTGGGTGGATTTTGAGTGTTGACGTATTTGTCGCGGATTTCCCGGACTAGCGGGATTTGCGAGGGGTCGACGCTATCGACGCAGTAAAAATTGAGTTTGATGATGTCGTGAAAATTTCCCCCGGCAGCTTCGACGGCAGCTTTTAGATTTTTGAACACTTGCTCGACCTGGGCTCGGAAGTCGTCTTTACCCACAAAATTGCCTGACGGATCGAGCGCGACCTGGCCGGCGACGTAAACCGGATTCCCACCGGTGACTACAGCCACCTGGGAATAGCCAGCGGTCGGTTTGGCCATCGTGTCGGGATTGAATATTCGAAAATTTGTAGCCTGCGGCATTGAATACTCCCTTGCTGTTGTACGCTCTGAGTAAATTGGGGCTTCGTTACAGTAGATGAGTGGGCGGGTGTGCCGATTCAAAATGCGACTGCGACGAAATGGATCGGGCTAGTTGGTAGCGAGTTGTTTCTGGAGTTCGAGGCGACGCGTGAGAAGGCCGCGCAGTTCATCGGTGCTGGGCTTGGCTTCGATCTTCTTTTGAAGCGCGGCGAGTTCTTCTTCCACGCGGCGATTGCGGAGAACGTTCAGGCAATTCTCGGCGTCATCCCAGGTGGGTTCGGGGACGGGCTCAAAGAGGACTTCGAAGAGCAGGCGGCGCTCTCTTTCTTCGAGAGCAGCGGCCAGCATGGCGGGATCGGGGTGTTCGCCGACCTTTGAAATGAGGAGGTCGAGCAGGCGCTCGCACTCGAGGCCGCGGTGGAGCGCGTCATGCGCCAATTCGTGGGCGAGTTTTTCGCGGAAGCCGTCGGATTCGACGAGCATTCGAATGATTTGGCGTTCGGCGGGCTTCACGGCAGGGCCGAGCAGGCTCGCGTTTGGTTTCACTTCGCTGCGGCGCTCGGCGGCGGCGCGTCGCAAGGCTTCGCGAAGGACGGGCTCGTCGACGCGCAATTCGGAAGCGATGCGGGTGGCCCATTCCGAGCGCAGGAGGCGATTCGGGAGGCGCTGCACGTAGGGCATCAGGAAATTCAGCGCGGCGACTTTTCCGGCGGCGGTGGTGCGATCCATTTGGCGCGCGCGGGAGATCAGGTAATCGAGATAGGGCGGGGATTGCGCGAGAAGATTGCGGTAGGCGTCGACACCTTGTTCTTTCAGGAATTTGTCGGGATCGGCTTTTCCGGGCAGGGCGAGGACGCGGACGTCGAATTCGCTCTCGAGAAGGAGCGCGATGGAGCGTTCGGTGGCGGCCTGGCCGGCGGTGTCGGGGTCGTAATTGACGATGACGCGGCGAGTGAAGCGGCCGAGCAATTTGATCTGAGGCTCGGCGAGGCTGGTACCGCAGCTCGCGACGACATTGGCGATTCCGGCGCGGGCGACGGCGATGGCGTCCATGTAACCTTCGACGAGGACCGCGAAATCGCTTTGGCGCAGGGATTCTTTCGCGCGATCGAGATGATAGAGGACGGTGCTCTTTGTGTAGATCGGCGTTTCGGGTGAATTCATGTACTTCGGCGTGTCGTCACCCATAGCACGGCCGCCGAAAGCGATCACTTTGCCGGCTTCATTGGCAATGGGAAACATGATGCGGCGGCGAAAACGATCGTAGGCGCGGCCACTTTGATCGCGGGAGATCAGACCGGAGACGTCGAGAAGTTTGTCGGGATATTTTTGTTTCAGGAAGCGCAGGAGGGCGTCGCCGGAGGACGGCGCGAAACCAAGGCCGAAACGTTTCATTGCTTCGCGATCGAGGCCACGATCTTCGAGATACGCTGCGGCTACTTTGCCTTCGGAGCTATCGTGTAGTGCACGGGCGAAGAAGGCGGCGGTTTCGCGATGCATTTCGACGAGCGCTGAGCGCTGTTGATTTTCGCGGCGTTCTTCTGGCGAGCGTTCGCGCGGCTTGGGAATGGCAATGCCGCACTTTTCTGCGACGGTGCGAATCGCTTCGGGGAATGTGGACTTCTCCATTTCCATCACGAATTTGAAGACGTCGCCGCCGACGCCACAGCCGAAGCAGTGATAGATCTGTTTCACGGGATGAACATTGAAGGACGGGGTTTTCTCCTGGTGGAAGGGACAGAGACCAGCAAAATTTGCGCCGCTTTTTTTTAGGCGGACGTATTCGCCGATCACGCGGACAATGTCCGCCTGCTGTTTTACACGCTCCGCGAATGACCCAGCTTCCGCCATGGTGATGAGTTAAGACTTAGCACTCCGTTGCTAGCTTTTCAACTCCGCGATTGTGATTGCTTCGCCGCCGCGATCGGGCTTCTCGTGTTCGATCTTTTCGACGAGCGGATGTGAAGTGAGAAATTCGGCCAAGCCCCGGCGCAGAGCGCCGGTACCGTGACCGTGGATGATGCGGACAGCGGGCTTGCCGGCCAGGGCGGCTTGGTCGATGAATTTGTCGACGCGGCGCGTGGCCTCTTCGACCGTGGTGCCGATTACGTTGATTTCTTCGGCGGCGGGTTCGTCGCTTGGCTGAGCGTGGACGGTGATGCCACGAGGACGCGTGGCATCGGCCGTAATGCTTTTCGCAGATTGCGGGCTGCTCTCAATTCCGACGACGTCGGCCAACGGAACTTTCATGCGCATGGGGCCGGCTTCGACTTCGGCGGAGCGGCCGTCGTGACGGCGGAAAAGGAGCGGCTGCTTGAATCCCTTTACGAGGATGCGCTGGCCTGCGGAAAGAAGGCTGGGTTCGACCGGCTGCGCGGCGCGTTGCGCTTGAACTCCGAGGTCTGATTGGGAGGCGGCGAGCGCGTCAACGACGGCGGCGTCCGCTTCCGCGCGGGCTTCGCCGGCAATCTTGACTACGCGGCGGCCGGATTGCTTTTCGATTTGAGCGCGCAGAGTGCGGTCCTTTATATCGGCTGCGAGCTGGGCGATTTCACCTTCGAGGCGCTTCTGAGTGGCGTCGAAATTCTTTTCAAGTTCCGCGATGCGCTTTTTCTGGCGCTCGACCCATTCGGTCTGGAGCGAGCGGCGCTCTGCCTCCAATTGCGTGAGCTCTTCGCGAGCCTGGCGCTTGATTTCGTCCATCTCATCGCGGCTGAGATGAAGATAGGCGATCAAATCGCGCGCCTCGCGCGATTCAGGAGAGAGGCTGGCGCGCGCATGGTCCACAACGCGAGGCGGCAGACCCAACCGGCGGGCGATTTCGAGGCCGCTCGAAGTGCCCGGCACACCTACGAGGAGGCGATACGTGGGCCGCAGATTCTCTTCGTCGAATTCCATCGCGGCGTTAACGATTCCTGGCGTCGTGGAAGCGTAGGCCTTCAGGCGATCGTGGTGCGTCGTGGCGATTGTCAATGCGCGCAGGGCGCGAAATTCTTCGAGCAGTGCGACAGCGAGAGCCGCACCTTCTTCAGGCGCCGTGCCCGTACCCATTTCGTCGACGAGAATCAGCGAGCGATCAGTCGCGATCTCGAGCATTGATTTAAGATTCAGCATGTGCGCGGAAAACGTGGAGAGATCGGCGGCAATGGACTGCTCGTCGCCGATATCGGCCAGAACGTGATCGAAGAGCGGCAATTCGGCGCGTTCAGCGGCGACGGGCATCGCTGATTGCGCAGCGAGAGCGGCGAGGCCGACGTTTTTAAGGGCGACTGTCTTCCCGCCCGTGTTGGGTCCGCTGATGACCATCACTGTTTCCGAGCCGCCAAGCGCGAGGGTCAAGGGGACGGCTTTGCGGCCCTGCGGGCGCAGCGTGTGTTCGAGAACCGGATTACGCGCGGCTTCGAGGCGGAGCGAATTACCGATGGAGAATTCCGGCATCGTGCAATCGAACTCACGCGCAAATCGCGCACGGGCAAAAACAGAATCGAGATGAGCGATTCCCGCGGCGGCGGATTCAAGCGGCCCGCGATCGGAGCGGACTTGTTCGGTGAGCTCGGCGAGAATGCGTCCAATCTCAGCGATTTCTTCTTCGGAAAGTTGGACGAGGCGATTGTTGAGATCGATGGCTTCGAGCGGCTCGACGAATACCGTTTGGCCCGTGGCGCTGGCAGCGTGCACGACGCCCGGAACGGCGCGGCGATCGCCGGCGCGAACCGGAATGACGAAGCGATCGTTGCGGAGCGTGATGTAGTCCTCGCCAGTAGGCTCACCACGTGCCCGAAGAATACTTTCGAGCGACTTCTGGATTTTGTCGCGCGCTTGCCCGATGCCCGTGCGAATGCGGCGCAATTGTGGAGAAGCATCGTCGCTGATTTCACCATTGGGAAGAATCGCGCGGCGGATGGCGGTGAGGAGGTGACGAAAATCTGCAAAGGCCGCCGCTTTTTCCGCCAGACCCGGATATTTCGCGGTTTCTCCCTTGAATGTTTGCCGGACGCCGTTGGCCGTGTCCATCAAGGAAGCGACATCCAGCAGATCGGCGCTCGAAAGCACCGATGCCGGCATGGCAAGCTGCACGAGCCAAGGCTCGGGATCTGCAAGCGAGCCGAAACCCATTTCCGCGCCGGGGTGTAGATAGGCGACTGCCTCACGGGTCAGAGTGAATTCAGAATTCAGGGCGGAGACGTCCAGTTGGGGGCTGAGCGAGAGAATTGCACGGCGTCCTGGCGCGCAGGTGGTGAAACCGCTGACGATTTCTTTTAGCTTGTCGAATTCGAGGAGCTTTTCTGCGTGACGGGACACGGATGCCTCAAAAATGGAATTGTAGCTTGGTTGGGTGTGGAAAAGAGAATCGAGCCGCGAATCGAGAGGCTGCTACTTATGATTGTCCGGAAAGTCTACCGTCTCGACCATCGCCTGTGCGATCGCATCGATCGCGGCGATTGCATCGCGTCCCTTTTGGGGGTCGTTGTTTACGAAGATCGAAAAGACGAGATATTCGCCCCCTAGTGTCGTCGCGTAACCGGAAAGAGCGTGGACGTGCTCGAGGCCTCCTGTTTTCGCTTGTATCAGACCGGAGGCAGGAGTGCCTTTCAAGCGGTCTTCGAGAGTGCCGTCCACTCCGGCAATCGGCAGCGTGGCCATAAAGTCCGGGCCCCAGGGCTGATGAATTGCATATTGCAGTAAGGCGACTACGGCGCGCGGCGTTACGAGATTGTTCGTCGAGAGGCCGGAGCCGTCGGTAAGGACATCGTCACCGTCTGTGACGCCCAGGGATTTCAAGAAATCCTGCTCAAGTCTCAATCCAATTTCCGAGGAGCCGATTCCCGTTTTTTCGCGTGCTATCGTGCGCAGAAGCAGCTCGGCGTGGAGATTCTGGCTCACTTTATTTAGCACGCGCACGCTTTCCAGAAGCGGAGGGGAGACGTGTTCGGCTAATACTTGCGCGCTTGGTGCTGCATTTTCTTCCGCGCTCTTCAATTCAGGTGAAAGCAGCGCCGGGGTTTCTCCGGATTTCAAAGCTTGCGGCGCTGGCGCTTCTTCGACGCGAACCTCGCCTTTGATATGCACGCCACGAGCTTCGAGCAGATGCCGCAGCGTGCGCGCGGCTGTCTCCGCTGGATTCGTGATTGCGAGATCGAGCTTGACGGGGGCGTGGGCGAGCGGCAACGACCCGCGAAGGAGCAGGAAATTCGGTCCGGGCTGGCGAACAACGGCAAGTTGAGGTTCTGTTCCAATCGCGCTTGTCGTGATTTCCCGAGTGAATCCTGATGCTGCTTCCGCAGGATCGACGACTATCAGCGCAGGATCCCCCGCATGGATACCCGGCGACATCGTGATCGTGACGGAGTTGTCGTTGAAGGTGATCGCGGTGACGGGAGCGCCAAACGTAAAAAACAAATCTCCGATGCTCCAACCTGCGGGATACGGATCGAAAGGAATGAATCGATCGTCGGCAACGATGTCCCCGTCCACTTCGTTCAAACCGCGGGCGACTGCGGCATCGGCCAGTTCGGCGAGAATTTTTTCGGTTGGACCATCGTGTTCAACTTTTCCGTGGAAGGGGAATTTGCGGTTTGAAAGATCGGGATCGCCGCGTCCAACGAGGAGCAAATCTCCGGGGAGTTTCCCATCACTGCCGAGGGCGGCCGTTGCTTCGAGGGTAGTGTGAAAACGATAGCCTGTGCCGAGAGTGGCTAGCGCGAAGACCGAGGTGAAAAGTTTGGCGTTCGATGCGGGCGTGAAGTAGCGGTCGGCGTTCAACTCGAACAGCGTTTCGCCAGTATCGCGGTTGGCAATGAGGACGCCCCAATCCGCTTTCCGGGCGTGAGCCTCGTTCAGGACTGCGTCCAGGCGCGTCCGAAAGCGCTCGACATCCGGCCGTACATTAGCCGTTGTACGCGCTTTAGATTGCTGATCTGGCTTCGAACTGCAACATGCCGTTTGTGCACACAAGGGCCGAACAATTCCAAAGAAACTCCCGATCACAAGGACGGCTGAGCGAGTAAGGAAGCTTTTTCGAGTTGCAAGCGGCGAGATGGCAGACGTCCTTTAGTCCAAGTGGTCGACCCGACTGTTCGAAAGCGGCCAATTATATTCCAATCTTCGCGGTTCCCTTCTCGTTTGATATAGTCTTCCTGTAAACAGCGGCTCGGATTCAATTAAGCCCACCCATCCTGAGGAGGAAGTTAGATGAGAAAAGCGTGGCACCTTGGTATTGTGGCATCGCTCGTTGGCCTGCTTTCCTTCGTCAATCCAGCGCCGCTTCGCGCTGCTGACGACGACACAAAAGAAACTGACCGCGTCCGGAACGCCGGCAAAGTTGCGAAAGAGATTATGGATATCCCGGACGACATTCCGCAGGATTTGATCGACAAAGCGGATTGCGTGATCGTCCTGCCGTCGGTTCTGAAGGCAGCCTTTATAGTGGGCGCCAGTTACGGCCGGGGCGTGATGACGTGCCGCGGCGGCGAGAACTTCCGCGGTTCCTGGAGCGCGCCGTCGATGATGGCGCTCGAAGGCGGCAGTTTCGGGTTTCAGATCGGCGGGCAGGCTACTGACTTCGTGCTGCTGATCATGAACGAGCGCGGCGCGGGCGCGATCTTGAGCAGCAAAGTGAAGTTGGGCGCCGACGCCTCTGCAGCGGCGGGGCCCGTTGGACGAACAGCGGCGGCCGCGACGGACGTAACGTTGCGAGCGGAAGTGCTGACGTATTCGCGTTCTCGCGGTTTGTTCGCCGGGGTGTCGCTGGAGGGTTCCACGCTGCGCCCGGACAACGACGCGAACGAACGTCTTTACGGCAAGAAGGTGGAAGCGAAAGCAATCGTGTTCCGCAAGGCCGTGCCAATTCCGCCTTCTGCGAAGCTATTGATTGCGACTCTTACAAAACACTCACCGCATCACGCGAAGTAGCGTTTCGCTAGACACACCCGCGCCGCAGCCTGAGAGCTTCGGCGCGGGGTCCTTTTCATCCAGCCCGTATGTTCCCCAGTCGACAATGGCACAGCCCGTCTCAATTGACTTTTACTCATTACTGACTTAAAGTCAGATATAGTCGTCGGTCACGATGAAACCCCGCACGCAATCCGCTATCCGGCATCGACGCAACATGCCTGCAGCCAATTCGCGCTCGGGTCGCCGCGAACGCCGCCGTCTGGAAACTCGGGAAAGGCTCTATCGTGCCGCTTTAGAACTTTTCGGCGAGCGCGGGTTCCTGGAAACAACGGTGGAGGACATTACCGAAGCGGCCGACGTGGGAAAGGGAACGTTCTTCAATTACTTTCCGACGAAGGAGCACGTGCTTGCGGCGTATGGTGGCGAACGTATTGCCGCCGTCGAGCGCGCACTCGAAAAGGCTTGCGCGACGAGCGGCTCCGTTCTCGAAGTGCTCGGGGAGCTTGCCACGGACTCGGCTGGGCAATCTCATGAAAATCCAGCGGTGCTGCGTGCAATCTATGCGGCGCATGCGTCGTGCGCGCCGGTTCGCGCGGAGCTGCAGAAACGGATGCGCATCAGTCGCAAAATTCTCGCTGAGATTATTTCTCTGGCGCAGAAGCGGGGAGAGATACGGTCCGATGCTGCACCGATTGAGCTAGCGCGCCTGATCCAGACCGTGGTGATGGGTTTTACGATGGCCTGGGCATTGAATCCAGAAACGAACTTTCAAGCGACCGCGAGAAACACTTGGGACCTCATCTATCCCAGTTTGCTGGCCGATACGATTCGAAGTGGAACAAAGCGCAAGCGAAGTTGAGTTCTACGGGGACTCGAGCGCATTTTCGGCGCCTTTCTGAGTCGTTCGAAGCCTAGATTTCATCCATTAAGTAAGGAATTAGGAGGAGGCCACCACGTGAAC
>Ga0209525_1000009_pt1 | contig 91391 bp, 68 predicted proteins | sample JacPin_JW_Ref_O1_FD_187958 | JGI IMG/M metagenome (GOLD analysis project Ga0209525, IMG submission 187958) | Forest soil microbial communities from Algoma, Ontario, Canada - Jack Pine, Ontario site 1_JW_Ref_O1 (SPAdes) (version 2) | ecosystem: Environmental > Terrestrial > Soil > Boreal... | reverse complement strand
CCAGCCATGTAGAAACGGGTCCAAGGCTCGCTTTCGAATCGCAAGAATTCCGCCGTAAAGGCGTTTTCCTCGATCAGTATGGTTCCTGAGTTGATTGTGTTAGACATTGGTGTCTCGTTTGCGTTTACGGTGGCGCTCAAGGCCGCCACGCTCACAGCGCAGAGTGACTAGCCAGTTGGCCGCGTAGTGAATCTCGATTCTGTTTGATGAAGACCAAAGCCAGAACCACCATGGTGGCACCCGCACAAACCACAAAATGCAGCAGTATTTGGTAATTTGCGGAGGGGCGCCATGCCATCGCCAAGAGCAATGCCGCAATGGGAACCCACCGCATGATTTTCCTAGTCACTCGTTCATTCCACCCCTTACTTTCGCACGGCGTTAATTAAATTGGCCGGGGTGTGCAGCCTTCGCTTTTGCAGATTTGATTTCGGGTTCGGCCCCTAGCTCTTGTTCGGCTCTGATCCAGTCCTCGACGTCCTTACCTGGCCCGCAGCCGCGTTGTGTGTACAGCTCGTAGGCCCGGTGCGCAATATCTTCTCTCGAGAATTCTTTGCGTTCGATCATGGCAACCTCCTTGGTTATAGGCACGAGGGGCAGCATTGCCCCTCGTACGTGATTTGCTACCTACTTGCCGTTTGCAGCGACGCTGACCTTGATCTGCTTCGGCTTGGACTCCTCACGTTTAGCCATATGCAGTGTCAACACTCCATTGCGATAGTCGGCTCGAATGTTCTCGGGGCTGACCGTATTCGGCAGGGAAAAACTCCGCATGAACGAACCATAGGCGCGTTCGATCCGGAGGTAATTTTCTTCTTTGACGTCCTTCTCGAACTTCCGCTCTCCACGGATCGTCAACGTATTATCTGCGATGCGGACGTCAATGTCCTTGTCTTGAAAGTCCGGCAACTCGGCCTTTACAACCAATTCATTCTCGGTTTCGTAGATGTCTACGGGTGGCGCCCACGTTGCTAGGTCAGCATGACCCGAGCGCTCGCGAGTAAAGTTGTCTTCAAATAGACGGTTGACTTCGTCCTGTAGCGTTAAACCACGGGACTGGTCCCTGCGGGTAATGGTATTCATGAATCTCCTTGAATGGCCTTATTGGTGGCTTGGCGAGGGGTAGATCAGGTAACTACAGTTGTGTTCAGGTGAACTGAAGAATCCCAGGTCAGTAATCACGTTGGGCGCATGTAGCCTTATTGTCAAGGAAATTACGACATCGTATTAGAAATAGTCTATCTTCGAGGAGCCCGCGCTTCCCAAGCCCAGGACTCTAGAGGCCTTAGAGCTGTCGGACAACTTCGTATGATTTCCGCAACGGGCAAGGTACAGAAAGAGAACCCGAAACCAACAGCGGCTAAGTCCTGATTAACGAGGCGGTCTCAATGGGTCGACGCAACACCGTCCCGAAGTCCAATCTGCAGGTGTTTCAATGGCTAAATTCGTTCGAGAGCGCTGATTCAAAGAAAACACTGCCCTGTTTAGGTTTAATTGAGTACAGCCCAAAGGATCGGGTCTCTTTGAAAAACACAATCGGATCAACAGAATAGAAGAGTGTTGCGCCGACCCTTTGAACCCGCACGACTTATCGGGAGTTATTGAAGCAATATTCTGCATCACACCCTACATGCTTCACCTGTCGTTCCCTCAAGTTGCGCATTTACTTTCCCGCCTTCGTTAAATTATTCTCGCGTCATCCCAAATGGAAGTGTCGAATGCTTCTAGAAAACCCTCTCACCGTCGCCTCTTGAGCTACTTTCTCACGATCCTTGTCGCGTACCTCGTGGTTCTGTTGCTCGTCCGCATGTTCGAGTCACGCCTGATTTTCTTCCCGAATTATCCTGACCGTCTCGGAGGCGACTGGCATCCTCGCGCCTTGAATGTTGAAGATGTTTGGCTCACAACCTCCGATGGCGTCAGGCTCCATGCGTGGTGGATACCTGACGACCAGTCGAGATTTACCTTTCTCGCCTTTCACGGCAACGCCTCCAACATCGCCAACCGCGCACCCGTGTATGAATTTCTCCGCAGTACCCATGCAAACGTCTTTGCCCTGGAATATCGCGGTTACGGACACAGCGAAGGAAAGCCAAGCGAGGCCGGCGTCTACCGCGATGCGGATGCGGCTTACGAATACCTTGTGAACACGAAGGGTATCGACCGCAAAGCGATCATTTCTTTCGGCCAATCCCTGGGTACCGCTGTCGCGACCCATTTGGCAGTCCACCGCCAGGTCGCAGCTGTAGTGCTTGAGGCCCCTTTTCCTTCCGCCTCTCGAGTGGCCTCCAAGTTCTTTTGGTTTCTCCCGGGCCTCAGCCTTCTTACACATGGGCAATTCAACACGCAAGCTTGGCTAAAGGAAATACACGCTCCCATTCTGATCGTCCACTGCAGTCAGGACCCCGTTATCCCGTTTCAATTCGGCCAGGAAGTGTATTCCGCTGCACTTCCTCCCAAAAGCTTCCTTCAGATAAACGGCTCCTGCCACGAAGAGTCCTCTCTCATCGCCCCAACTCAATACCAGACCGCTCTCCAGGAGTTCCTGAGCAGCCTTTAGGCTTGCCCTTTAGCTGCTCTTGCCAATGCTTGATTAACGCGGGAGCCGGACAAGTGGGGTACTGGGAAAGGAGTTTTCCGGTAATCCGACTTATCAGGTAAGTCGAATTGAATCGGTAAACACTAGCGCGTTTGTCGGTACTAATCCGACGCACGAATCGATAAATTCGGGCTTGCGCTTATTGGGGAATGACCGGAATTTTAAGACATATCTCGCTACCAACTTCGCGCCTAGCGGCGGGTAGGCCGGTAGTCGAAAAGATGCCAGAGAGCAATCACTTTTGACGCGCGTTCAGCTCCTCGAGCTTGCGCTTTAACTGTTCAAGCTTCTGTCCAGCCTCACCGAGCTTGCCTTCTGCAGTTAGTCGCTGGTAGTCGGCGAGATCTTTGGCCGCTCCCGTGATGAGCGCGTTCACGTCTCCCCCAGGCTTAGACGCGGCAGCAGGCGCTGCTGCACCTCGTTCCGGTTCCGCAGGAGCAGTTGTGCCGCTTAGCGACGAGACCTCTCCCCCAAAGAGGGCCCTCATCGCCGAGTCGAATGTCGGTCCATAAGCGAGCCGGTCTTGCAGCGCAAGCACCACCAGACGCAACTCCGGCATCGGACTGCGTTCAGCCTGGAGGTAAATTGGTTCGGCATACAATAGCGCGCGCCCGCACGGAATTACCAGAAGAGTGCCGCGTCGAACGTGGGAACCTTGCTGATTCCACAACGTCAATTGCCCCGATAGCTGTGCGTTCTGATCGATTCGCGCTTCGATTTGCAGAGGGCCATCGATGAGCTTCGTTTTCGGGAAGTCGTAGACGACCGATGTACCATATTTTTCGCCGTCGCTGCGTCCAGCTATCCAGCCGATCAGATTGTTCCGGTTCGCCGGCGTGAACGGTAGAATCTCCACGAACTCGACGGTGGTTTCGCCCGGCAGTTTCATCAGCACGAAGTTCGGCTCCATTGGCTGTGTCTTCTGTTGACCGGACTCGTCCATGCCGACTTCCGAAGCGACGGTCCACAGGTCCTCGCGGTTATAGAACACTTGCGGATCGGTCATGTGATAAAGACCGTATACAGCCGCCTGCAGCTTGAGCAACAACTCGGGATAGCGCATGTGTTTGCGCAGCGTGGGCGGCATGGCGGCCGCATCTTGGAACAGAGTGGGAAAAATCTGGCGGTACGCCATGATGATTGGATCCTGTGGATCAAACACATAGAACGTCGTGGTGCCATCGTACGCATCGATGACCACTTTGACGCTGTTCCGCATGTAGTCAATGAAGGTGTTGCCGAGCGTGTAGTGGCGCGAGTAGGGATAGCTGTCCGAGGTGGTAAACGCGTCCATAATCCACGACAGCCGACCATCGTCGCCGACAACGATGTACGGATCCGAATCGTAAGTGAGAAATGGCGCGAGCGCTGCCACGCGATCGCGCACGTTGCGACGCATCAGCAGACGGCTTTCCCGGTTGATATCGTCACTGAACGGAAGCTTCGTCAGGTCACCTCGGTCGGACGCGATGAGGAGGCGCCGAAGGAAACCTCCGAGGAGGATGCCGCCATTGCCCTCGTAGGACGTCAGACTGTTCGTCTGCCCTTGCGGGTAATTGAATTCCTGTTGCCGCGTCTTCACGTACACGTCGGTATTGGTTAGCTCGCCGAAATAGATCTCCGGACGCTTTACAACGATGCTCGGCACCGTGCTCTGAATGGGCATGTTACTCAAAATCAGTGTCGGCAGCCCTTCCGGAGTGAACCCATTCACAGGGTTCATGGTGATACCGTAGCCGTGTGTGTAAATGAGTTTCTCGTTGATCCAATTGCGACTGCTCTCCGGGAGCTTATCGACGTTGAGCTCGCGTGTGGCAAGCATCACCTGACGCGTTGTGCCGTTGATTTCATAGCGATCGATATCGATATCGGGAAAGTCGTAGTAGGTTCGAATTTCCTGAATCTGACGCAGTGTGTCCTGCAGTGCGCGCCAGTCCCACAGTCGGATGTTCTGCAGCGTAGCCTGATTGTTTGCCGGATCGGCCGCCTCGACGGTCGTCTGAGCGGGAAATTCGCGCTGCGCAAGGCGGTCTAATCCATAGGCCTGCCGCGTCAGGTCAATATTGTAGGCAATGTAGGGTCGCTCGCGAACCAGTTCGTTGGGCTTCACGATAAAGCTGCTGACGTACGAGCCAACGATCTGAATCGCGAGATAACAGACCGCGGCCGGAGCGACTGCTGCCACCAACCAGCGCGCGCGCGGGACCGCCACGACGTTGATGGTTGCAATCGCAGCACCAAGAACAAGTGCGGCACAGACTGCGAGCATTCCAGGAAGCATGACGTGCGCATCCGTGTAGGTGACGCCGCCAAAGATCGTATGTTCGTCGAACAGTCGCTCGAATCGAGCGATATACGCCCGCATCGCGAGGACCAGCAAAAGGAACCCAAACGCAATGGAGAACCCGCGCCACGGCCGGGAGGTGTATCTGCTTCGGCCTCCCGAGAGAATTGTTGTACTGCCAGTAACGAAAATGAAGAAAACGGCGATCACACAGGCAATTACGGCTAGCGACAGCAGCCAGCCCGTGATGAGCTGCCATGCGGGCAGAGCGAACAGATAGAAGCTGATCTGCTTGCCGAAGATCGGATCCACAGCGCCACCGGTCGCGCGAGTCGCGTACCAATAAAGCGCGAACGTCGGCCACTCCATCATGTTGCTGGCCCCCGTCACGACGGCGATGAGGAGGGAGACCACGAGACCGAGGAGGTGGAGGATGCGCGCAACTGGTAGCTTCAACGTCTGGTCGCCGATGACGATCCTGTAGTATTCCGGCAAATCGGATTGGTAAGCCCTCCTCAGTGCCAGGAACCATCCGTACAGAAAAAGAAATGCGACAGCAAAAAATGCCGCAAAGAATATCCATTGAAGAGTGAGAGTCTTCCGGAATACGTCCCCGTAACCGAGCGAACCGAACCACAGGGCATCAACGTAATACGATAGAGCCGTTCGGCTGCTGAAAATGACGATCGTAAGGATGGCCAGAACGAGGAAAAACATACGGCGACGGCGCCGCGGCGATTGCTGCCAATCGACTATATCGGGCATGAGGCTAGCCTGCCTTCAAGAGCGTTTCCGTCTGACGACCAAGCAGGCCCAATTGTACGCTGTCCGCTCTCGGGACCCTCGACTATCGCCGCCTTTGAGAACATTTGCATTCTTGGCTAAGAGCCTACTTAAACTTAGGGGTGCTTCATTTCCGACGAATCACCAGGCCGTAGCGTGTCGCTCGACGAGGTTCAAACCCTTTTAAGGAGTGTTGAAACCGAAATTTTCAGCGCCTTCGGAATTCTCTCGATACGCCTTAGCGGGACGGCACTGGCCGGTTCCCGGCCGGCCTGCGCGATCGCACAGGGGGTGTTTAGGATGTTTCCAAAACTGCAACAGGATTCGTACAAGTACTATAGGTCGATTGACTCGGTCGGGAACAAGATTCTCTCAGTTGCACTTGGGGGGAAGGCCAATCTGGGAAAAGGCCGCCGCAACGATGGAAACGTCAGCACCAACGAAATTGCCGTTTAGCGTACTGGGTGAATTCGCTCAAAGTCCTGCAACGCAACCAGGTGGTGAGCCACATGGCCAGCTACATGGCCAGCCACCTGCAGAACCAGCCGGAACATCGGCGTCAGAGGAAAGCCCGGAGTCTGTTGCGGTCCCCATCGGCGTCCTTGAGGTTCCGATTGGCGTTTGGGGATCTCGCCGCGTCGAATCTGATTCGGGCGAGTCGGAACGAGTTGAGGTCTTTGGAGAAGACACCTGCACCGTCATCGTGTTTCCGCAAGGCGCTGTGATTCGATTGTCGGCCAGTATAGCCCCGGGCCAGCTGGTTGTGATTGCGAACCGCAAATCGGGCCAGATCATGCTTTGTCGCATCGTCAATGTCCGAACCTATCCAAACATAAAAGGCTATGCCGAAATCGAGTTCATGCACTCCGCGGCGGGTTTTTGGGGCGCGTACGCGTCGCAGGGGACGTTAAGGCTGGCTGCGAAGGTGGCGTCGGAACCACGGTCGACGACCGCGGATTTTTGGAGCAATGGCTTTGCGAAGGAAGTGGTCTCTGCTCCTCCAAGCAACGTGGTTTTGCCGGTTGCCGCTGCGGTTCGCACTGAGGAAGAGCCAATCGCAAACCATCCAATCCACATTCCTTTCGGTGGAGAGCCAGTCCAGCACACGGCCCAGCACACGGCGCAGCCCATGACGCAGCACATGACAGCGATCGGAACGGACTCTGAAGCGCGCCTGGACGTGACCGGGAGTGAACAAAAAAACGCCTGGAACAGTGCTAATCAGCATCCCGTTCTGGTCCCCCCTTCAAGTCCCCTAGCTTCAAGTCTCCCGGCTTCAAGTCCCCGGACTTCAAGTGCCCCGACTTCAGATGAGGTTTCAGCACGCTTTCGGATTGCGAGTCTGTTGTTTTCTTGGTGGAGACCGCCAACCGTCCGAACTGTGACGTACGGGACTGCCGTGCCGAGGCGAAATTGGGTTCTGGTGTCGCTCGTGCCCGCTCTTGTGATCCTGTGTGTATTGGGAGTTTTCTTCCTGCGCGATGGCGTGGGGCAGCCTTCTGGAATCGGTCAGACAGCTCCAGCACCTGAGGTTTCCCTGGGTTCGCCAATAGCAAACGTCGTTAAAAACCCGCAAGCACAAGGCAACACAAGTTTTGTCGTACCGCAGATCCCCATTGCGAAGGCCGAGAATTTCCCCGGTACTCAAACTCGCGCGTTGGCTGACAACATCCGCGTTTCTCGCCCGTCCGAGAGAAGCCGCACTTCCGAGAAGAAGATCCCCAAGGAAAAGCTCCTCGTCCCGTACTCCTCAGCAAATCGCCTCGCATCAGTAGGTCGAGAGGTGCCGCCCGACCCTAGCGGAGTCAATGCGAATACCGGTGCGAGTCCGCTCCAAGGGGTGCTCCCGACACTGCAGCCTCTCGGAGGTCAGACGAAAGCGCCGGAACTACTTGTTAGCTCTGCACCGATCTACCCGACCATGGCTCGGCAAGCTCATGTGGAAGGGCAAGTGACAATTGAGGCGGTGATTGACACAAACGGGAAGCTGACAAATATGACCGTAGCTTCGGGTCCGCCACTGCTGCAACAAGCGGCGATTGATTCACTGCGTACCTGGAAGTATCAGCCTGGCTATCTGAACGAAAAACCCGTAGCAACCAAAACGTCGATCACCGTCAATTTCCGCCTGCGCTAGAAAACTGAAATGAAACGCGGCCGGAATCCAAGACCGCAGGTCACCCCCAGCCATTACTAGGGTTGTCGCGACGGGTTCGTACATTCACGTGGCCCGAACCAGCCTAGTACGGAAAAAACCCCGGCACTAAAGGCACGCCTAACCGGCGACCGCCAACAAAGCGCGAATCTGAACTCCGGCTGCTTTGAGTCGTTCGCTCACCGCGCGAGCTATGGTCGCAGCGCCAGGAGTATCCGAGTGAATGCAGAGAGTCTGGGCCATCAAACACAGCTCCGAGCCGTCGTCCAGTTTCACTCTGTGGCGCAGCGCAATGTCGAGTGCTTGACTAGCCGCCCTTTGCGGATCTTCGAGCAGGGCGCCGGGGAATTTCCGTTGCCTCAGCGTACCGTTCCGCTCATACGTACGATCCGCAAACGCCTCTTCCGCGCACCGCAGTCCCAGACCGCGCCACGAATCCAAGCACGGTGATCCAGCTTGTCCAACTACAATCAACTTCGAATCCACCGCCATCACCGCGCGGCCTATCGCCCGGGCAACCTCGTGATGACGATTAGCCGCATGATACAGAGCGCCGTGGGGCTTTACGTGTTTCAGACGTACGCTCAACTTGTCCGCTGCACGCGCCAGCGCGGCGATTTGCTCGCGCAAGGAAGTCTCGAGTTCGTCGACGGTGATCGCAACCTCCACGCGGCCAAAGTTTGCGGGATCCGGGTAACCTGGATGGGCGCCCGCGGCGACTCCCAGCGCCTTGGCAAGCTCAAGCGTCCGCTTCATCGTCGAGGCATCACCCGCGTGGCCTCCGCACGCGATATTTGCGGAGGTAATGTGCCGCATCAGCTCGAAGTCCACCCCGCTTGCGAGCGATTCGGGAGATTCGCCCAAGTCCGCATTGATATCGATTGAAAGTGCGTTCATGAATCTGCTCTGCGTGTATCGACTCTGGCTAACACTGAAAAATCTGCTTCAGCCACTCCTCTTGCTCCCGCAACAAATCGATCGCCTGGGGAATCGCGACTTCGATGAATCTCACTTGTTCACGCGGTCGTAGCTGCCCCACGCGGTAGAGGTCTGCCGCGATTACATTGGCGATCTTCGGATAGCCGCCGGTGGTCTGCTGATCCACAAAGAGAATAATGGGCTGCTCATCTTGAGGCACCTGAATTGCCCCGTGCGAAACTCCTTCGGTGAGCAATTGCGATCGAACTCGCGGCGAAATCGGTTCGCCCTTCAAACGCAAACCGGAGCGGTTCGATTGCTCACTCACGGTGTAAGGGCATGAGAGAAGTTTGCCAAAGGCTTCGAGACCAAACCAGTCGTGCTGTGCACCACGCGTGACGCGGAGCGGCTCGCGAGAATATAACGCTTCGACCGTTCCAGGATTCAGGGTTGGCAGACGCGAATTGGGACCTTTCCGCACGCCGAGCAAATCGCCTTTGCGCAGCCCGCGCCCCTCGAATCCCCCAAAGTGTCCTGCCATGTTCGTAGAGGCGCTACCCATGATCGGCTGGACATCCAATCCTCCCTGAATCCCCAAATATAGCCGAGCGCCCGTTTTCATCGCGCCGCACGTCAAGATCCCTCTCGCAGGCACTCGCATCGCCTGCCACAGCGGTGCGGTGTCGCCGTTGATTCGGCAATGACATTCGCCACCGGAGAGCGCGACGATGCTTTCCTCGTCGAACTCAAGCGTGGCTCCCGCGAGGGTCATCTCTAACGTGGCAGCATTCTCGGGATTTCCGACCAGCAAGTTTGCAATGCGCATCGCCAAGCTGTCCGCCGCGCCGCCGGGCGATATGCCCAGATGAGAGTAACCATAACGCCCGAGGTCCTGGACAGTCGTCAGCAGGCCCGGGTCTTGGACGCGTATCGCCATCTCGGTGTTCTAACGATTCACTGTCGCGTCGAATGTGGCGCGATCGATTTCGCGAAACTCCACCAGATCCCCTGGTTTCAGTAGGGTCGGCTGCGTCGCGTCGGGATCGAAGATACGAACGGGGGTGCGTCCGATCAACCGCCATCCTCCCGGTGAGTCGACGGGATAAATACCGGCCTGCGTCCCAGCGATTGCTACCGAACCCGCTGGCACGTGCTTTCGCGGCGTGGCGAGCCTTGGCGCGTGCAACGTCTCCGGCAGACCTCCGAGGTATGCGAACCCAGGTGTGAATCCGAGAAAGTGAACATGGTACGTCGCCGAGGAGTGCAGCCAGATCACCTCGCGCGCCGGAATTTTTGCGTGATTCGCAACCTCCTGCAAATCGGGTGCGAATTCCACGTCGTAGCAAACGGGAATCGTCACTGTGTTTGCTGCTCGGCCGCATTGCGACGGCTCCTCGCCCGCTAGGTTCTCGATCAGCGATGTTGCCTCTTCATGGCTCAGGCGCAATGGGTCAAAATCGATCAGGATCGAAGCGTACGCCGGATGCAGATTCCGAATGCGCAGGTCGTTGACACGCTGCAGCGCGCGGAATAGTGACATTACTCGCTCGTGATTATCGAGCGACATCACATCCCCCAGAACAACCAGAAGCGAGGAATCACTTGCCGGAACAACCTTCATAGAAGCCCACACTCATGCCAGACAGAGATACAACCTCGAACCATTAGAGCTAGCAAACCGAACATGACTATAGGCGATACCTGCGGCTTTATGCTGCTGTTTTCACCGGTCGAAAACGGTTAGCGTGACATGAGAAATTGGACTTCCTGTTCGATTTCCGAGATAGCGATGGGAGCGAGATTTGCTTCAGACAATTTCTGATTCAGCCGGGGAAGTTTCGTTGTCTTGAACTCACTCCATTCTGCGATCGCTGCTTTGACGCTCTGGGTGGATTCGTTGTAAACGGCAATCGCCTGCGAAGGCACGGCGCGATCCCCTCCTTCGACAACGCGTAGTGCCGAGGCCATATCGGCGAAAGCGTCCTCCAGGCTCAAGGCCTGCTCCGGATCGCTTACCGGCTTGACGATCTTTGAAATTTCGGTTTGAGCGTCCGCCAGGGCCGCCTTAATAACCGAATCCTCATCGCCAATCTTCTGCTGTAGGTCGGCAAGTTGTTTACGAAGAGAGTCAATTTCTGCAAGCGCGCGGCGCGCTTCCATGGTTTCGGCAAATATCTGCTGACCGAGTTGCAATTGTTGGGTGAGTATTTCCGGAGTGGCGGCGGAGCGGGGGTCCATTACAACTTCTAGAGGCTGAGTCTGCGGCTTTCCGTCAACGGTAAGTCTGACTGTGTAGACTCCCGGCACAACTTTGGGTCCTCTAGGATTGCGATATTCGGATTCTTCGTCAACACCCGGTCCTCCAGAGCTGCCCCAACTGAGATCCCAGACGAAGCGGTGCATCCCCGGATTGGTTTCGAGAGCTTCCGGCTTGGGGAACCATCGCTCGGCAATGGGAAGTGGCGGGCGCTTTTCCTGACGTTTGTCTTCGGATGAGAATCTGCGGACGAGCTTCTGTTGTGAATCCATGATCTCGAGTGTCAGGCTGCTCGTGGAAGACTTAAGCAGGTAGTCGATGATGGCGCCGGCGGGCGGGTTCTCAGCTGTTGGTTCCTCCGGTGGAAGTGGAGTACCCGTGAAGGAGTCATTGTCGATACGATATGCCGCTGCTGGGCGGTAGAGCCAGAATGCAGGATCCTTTTCAACATCGAACGCCTGGCGAAGCGGCGTGATGTTGTCCAGTATCCAGAAGGAGCGTCCGTGCGTACCGACTACCAGATCTACGCCGTGAATTATGAGGTCTCGGACGGAAGTCACGGGTAGATTGAGTTGCAAAGACTGCCAATCGCCGCCGTCATTGAATGATACGTAAACTCCGAGTTCGGTTCCGGCGAAAAGCAGTCCTTTTTTGTTCGGGTCTTCGCGAATGCAGCGCAGGAAGGCGTTGGTTGAGATGCCATCGGTAATCAGTTGCCAGCTAGCTCCATAGTCTCGAGTTCGATAGAGATAGGGTGTCTGATCATCTAGCCGGCTGCGATCTACAGCCGCGTAAGCGACGGCGGGATCAAAGTGCGAAGCTTCGATCAAGGAGATTTTGCTCCAAGCTGTCAGGCCGGTCGGCGTGACGTCTTTCCAAGTTTTGCCACCGTCACGGGTGAGATGGATTAGTCCTGTGTCGCTTCCTGCCCAGATTGTGTCAGCATTTAGAGCGGATGGCGCAATGGTGAACACTACGCCGTAGCCTCGTTGTTTGGCGTTCTCGATCGTCGGTGGTCCTTCGGCTTTATCTGTAGGCCGGACCGCTGGCACTCGCGCCTGCCGTTCCGATCCGGTGAGGTCCGGGCTGACGGCCAGCCAGTGCAGACCGCCATCAACTGTTTTCATAACGTATTGCGTCCCCAGATACAGAGTTGTGGAGTCAGTGGGAGAAAAAATGAGGACCGGAGTCCAAGGGTCTCGATATTTGCGCACATTGATCTCGGAACCAAATGTCGGCACGGGCCAGGGAGTTACATCCTGGCTAAATCCAGTCCGCTTGTTGTAACGGGCCACGGTGCCGTAGGTGCCGCTCAGATAGATGATGTTCGGATCGTTAGGATCGGGCGCTATGTATCCGCTCTCACTGCCGCCTACCGGAAACCAATCACGTGGAGAGATCTGACCGTGATCGGTGCGGCTGGGGACGGCAGCGCTGCCGCTATCCTGCTGCGCGCCGTACACGATGTAGGGAAACTGGTTGTCGGTGATGACATGATAGAACTGAGCGGTGGGCTGGTTGTACCACGTGCTCCAAGTCTGGCCGCGGTCGAGACTAATCGTAGTGCCCTGGTCCGTTCCGAGAAGCATGCTGCTGGAATTCTTGGGATCGATCCAAATCTGATGGTAATCGTCGCCGCCGGGCGCGCCGCGAACAATGGAGATTGTCTTTCCTCCGTCTGCGGATCGATAAAGAGCGACGTTTGGGATGTAGATCACATCGGGATTCTGTGGGTCGATGGTGATGCTGTTGAAGTACCAGGCGCGACTGGTGAGACGAGGATCCGTGTTCTCCAAGGTCCAGGTATCGCCGCCATCGTCGGAGCGGTACAAACCTGCCTTCTTCGCCTGGATGAGTGCGTAAACGCGTTTACCATCTGCGGCAACGTCGATGCCGATGCGTCCCCAATCACCTTCCGGCAGACCAGTGTTGAGCCGAGACCATGTCTTGCCGGCATCTTGGGAGCGGTACAGGCCGCCACCCGGTCCGTCGATAGGAGCATAGGTGCTCCATGGCGGACGATGCGAATTCCACGCGCCCGCAAACAGGAGCTGCGGGTTCCCGAGACAAATCGCCAGGTCTGAAATGCCAATCTCGGGTCCTTGATCCAGGGCCTTGATCCAATGCGCCCCTCCATCAACGGTTTTGTAAACTCCGCGCTGCTCATTTGGTCCGTAGGCGTGACCGAGAGCGCCGACGTAGACGATGTTCGGATCTCGAGGATCAATTACGATTCGGCTGATTTGGCGGGTATTCTCCAAGCCTACGTGGGTCCACGTCGAGCCGCCGTCGGTCGATTTGTAAACGCCATTGCCGCTAGACAAGTCGGATCGAATGTCGGACTCGCCAGTTCCGGCAAAGATCGTCTTAGGGTCGGATGGTGCAAGCGCGATTGCCCCGATCGAGCCGACTGGGTGATTGTCAAAGATTGGCCGCCAGACAGTCCCAGCGTCCGTAGTTTTCCAGATGCCGCCATTGACCGCACCGAAATAAAAGGTTGTCGAATCGCCGGGCACGCCTGCGACGGCAACCGCGCGACCTCCACGGAATGGGCCAATGAGCCGCCATTTTAGGCCGCTCATAAGTTGCGGAGGCACTGACTGGGCAGCTGCGCACCCCGGAAGTAGAAGAATGAAGAGCGCGATGAAACTCTGATGGACGCACGACCTAAGTTTGTGCAAGTGGCAATCCCTCACTGGGCAGCCAGTTTACTGGAAAACACAAAGCTATTGACGATGTAGCGCGCGGACTAGCGACATCACTCGCCGGAACAACTCTCATAGCGGTCCACACTCGCGCCAGTCGGAGATACAATCTCGAACAATTAGACCTACGCAAACAAACATGACTGTAGGCGATACCGGCGGCTCGCGAAAGGCGCGGCGCACCATGGGGTTTGAAGGGAAATGGCTCGCGGAACTCACTCATGACGAGCGCAATACTCTGATCGCCACATTCGGCGGCTGGGCGCTCGACGGCATGGACGTGATGGCGTACAGCTTCGTGGTTCCTACCCTGATGACGACGTGGCATATCACCGGAGGCGAAGCGGGGCTACTCGCTACCAGTGCGCTGCTTATCTCCGCGGCTGGTGGCTGGCTCGCCGGGCTGCTCGCGGATCGTTACGGCAGGGTGCGCATCCTTCAACTTACCATCGCGTGGTTTGCGCTTTTTGCTTTCCTGAGCGGACTGACGAACTCCTGGTGGCAATTGCTTTTCACGAGGGGCCTGCAAGGGTTGGGCTTCGGCGGTGAGTGGGCAGTGGGCTCGGTACTGATGGGAGAAGCGATTCGCGCCCAGCATCGCGGGAAGGCTGTGGGCACGGTGCAAGCAGGCTGGGCGATCGGCTGGGGACTTGCGGCGCTTTGTTATGCACTTCTGTTCTCGTTTCTGTCCCCGACAATCGCATGGCGAGGGATGTTTTTAATCGGCATTTTGCCAGCGCTGCTCGTCTTCTACATTCGCCGAAACGTCCCAGAGCCACAGGTGTACAGCAAAACTCGTCAAACTATCGCTGCGGGCCACGCAGTGAGCGTTTTCGAAATTTTCCGTCCCAATCTCCTTCACATCACGGCGCTGACTTCCCTGACGGCGATCGGAGCACAGGGCGGCTACTACGCGATCACCACCTGGCTGCCGACCTTTCTCAAGACTCAGCGCCACCTTTCCGTTCTGACTACTGGCGGATATCTCGCTGTTGTAATCGCGGGGTCGTTCGCCGGCTATTTGGTAAGCGCCCATCTGGCTGACTGGCTCGGACGCAAAGCGACGCTCATTCTCTTTGCCGTGGGTTCGTTCGCAACCGTCGTGGGCTACACACACTCACCGATTGGCAATCCTCTGATGCTCGGGCTGGGATTCCCGCTCGGATTCTTTGCTTCGGGCGTTTTTAGCCCGATCGGCGCGTTCTTCACCGAGCTTTTCCCCAACCGACTACGCGGGTCGGGCCAGGGCTTCTCCTACAGTTTTGGACGGGCCCTCGGCGCCATCTTTCCCACGCTCGTTGGATACCTCAGTGCGACGATGTCTTTGAGCCACGCTATTGCCGTCTTTGCAGTGGCTGCCTATGCGCTTATGATCCTCGCTGTCGTTTTGCTTCCCGAAACTCGAGGTCGTGATCTTCACGCTTTCGATTGACGCGGGGACGCGAAACGTCTTCTCGCTTAATATTACCTATCAATAGTCCTCGATGCGTAAGGTCGCGCTTCAGAGTTCCGGCCACTCGGACTGGCAAGACCGTTACTTACATGTACGGCCTCTAACGATTTGGGCCGAGGACATACAATCCACCATCGACGAGGATGGTTTGGCCGGTAACAGCAGTGGCTGAGCAGGCCAGAAAAAGCGCAACTTCGGCGCACTCGTCAACGGTTGCCAGGCGCTTCAAAGGCGTTGCCACTTCTTCGGCTGTAAAATCGGAGTCGGAATCCGGCCGGCCGGCGAAGTGGGTACGGATAAGTCCCGGAGAAATTGCATTCACTCGAATTTCGGGAGCGAGAGCGCGAGCGAGGGATTTCGTCATGGTGATGACACCTGCTTTGGCGGCAGCGTAGGCCATCGAGCTTCCCACGCCAGTGGAGCCCGCGACGGACGCGACGTTGACGATTGCGGCGCCGGGTTGCCTTCTGAGTAGTGGGGTAGCCGCTCGCACGCAGTAGAAAAGGCCACGGAGATTGACATCGAACGTTTTATCCCAAATGTCATCGGTGAGGCTTTCGAGTTTGCGATGAGGAACGCGAGTGCTCCACCCTGCGTTATTGACGAGGACATCGAGGCGACCAAGCTCCCGCGCAACCTTCTCGAACATCGCGGATACTTCAAATTCAACCGAAACATCGGCTGCAACCGGCATCGCAGCGCCTCCGGCTGCGCGAATCTGCGCGACCAATTGGTCGGCTATCTCGCGCGAACTGCGAAAATTAACGGCGACATGCGCCCCTTCACGAGCAAAACGCTCAGCGATGGTGCGTCCGATTCCAGTAGTGGCGCCGGTGACGAGAGCCGTCTTCCCTTGCAGGATCATCTCTTTTTTCGTGCCCGATTTCTTGTGTGCGGCTACTTCTTTTCGATCTCGTTCGCAAATTTGGATGAATCACGGTACTTCACCGTTTGCAGATGCTCGCAATAAAGGACCAGCTCGCCCGGGACTTTGAAAACTTCGTAAGAGACCCGCACCATTCCCATCGTCGCATATTTCGGCCGCTTTTCGAGATTGGTGCGAATCGTGTAGAGAGTGTCGCCTATGAATACTGGCTTGATGAACCTCAACTTGTCGTAACCGTAGCTAAAGGTGTCGATGTTGTTGTGAGCCATTAAGCCCAAGCCCACACTGAAGACCATCGCCCCAGCCACCAGGCGCCTGCCAAACATTCCTTCTTCTCTGGCGAATGGTTCATCGGCAACGTAGGGATGCATATCGAGAACGAGCGCGTTGAAAGCCATACTTTCGCCTTCAGAAATGGTTCGGCGAATCGAGCGGGCGCGGAGGCCCACTTCAAAATCCTCGTAGAGCCACACCTCCTGATTCCAGATTTTGATTTGAGTGTGCTTGGCCGGGCCAGGATTTGGGTTTGTCACGTGCTCTCCATTTTGACCGCGCGTAAAAACACGCTTATGCGCGTGCGGCGGCCGAGCCGAGACGCTCGGCGAAAGACTTGTTGAGCCATTCGATCAACTGCGCGTCCGCGACCTGATTTTTCAAGCAGCGGTTGATTTCGATTCCAGCGGCTTCGAAGAATCGGATAAATCCGTCGAACCGCGGCCGGACATACGCAGTTCGCAGGGTCTCGATCGTTCCCGAAAAGAATCCCCCGGCTTCGGAATCGATTTGAGGATCGGTCCATGCAGCAAGGCTCGCGGGCTGCCCGCCTTCTCGGAAGTAAGCACCGCGCTGATGTTCCTGGCTGGCGAGCCATTTGGCGTATGACACGGCGGCCTCGCGATTTGGACTCTTTTTGCTGACGGCGATACCAGTACCGCCGAGTTGGGTGCCCGCGCATCCTCGGCCACCAACCGCTGGGGCGTCGGCAAACTTCAGCGGGATTAGATTTCGTCGGCGAGAATAGTTGGAGTAGCCATAGGCCCACGGAGAATAGACGATATCTGATCCTGCGACCATTTGGTCGTAAAGCTGAATTGGATTCCAGGCGGTTGAGTTGGGATGAGCGATCGCAATGAGGGCGTACATGCGATCGAGAGCCTCTTTTGCGACGCGCTGGTCGATGAATGGATCAGCGTTTTCGCCGATGGGATGTCCGAGGTTCGCAGTGAAGGTAAAGAAGAGGCTGATCGCATCGATTGGGCACGCCGCCACAGCTATGAACTTTCCGCTCGCGCGCGCTTTCTGACCCAACTGAAGGACCTCATCGAAGGTTCGAGGCGCCGTGCCGCAGAGTTGCGATAACAAATCCGGTCGATATGAGGCCACTTGAGTTGCCGCGTCGACGGGCAAAGCCCAAATCCCATTCGCGTAACAGTAAGAATCCCACGAAGCGCCAACCGAATCGCGGGCGAACGTTGCTCTTTCCGCCTCGGTAAGATACTCGCAGAGTTCGACGAGAACATCGTGCGCTGCCGCGAAACCGACGAAGGGATGATCCATGATGATCAGATCGTAGCGATCGAGATATCGCTCGATCGGCGCTTCGCCGAACTCCCGCAGCGTTCGCCGGTCCCAGTGGATGCGAAGCCCGGGATGAAGCGCCTCGTACTCGGATGCACCTTGTATCAGCGGGGAGTAACCTCGCGGATGATCCCAGGTAAGTCCTCTTAGGATTGTCTCCAATTGGGCTCCGGGCCTGTTCTTCTCGCTTCGGCCTTTGGGTGTCTCGCCCCCTACATCTTCGTGGGGCTTTTCATTTGCACCATGAGAATGTGTTCGCAGTAGAGGACCACATCGCCGCGGTGATTAATCACTTCGCATGCTTCGACAACGCGGCCAAACCCCGGGCGCTTTGCGTCTTCTTCTTTCGCCTTGATCGTGACGCGGGTGTAAATCGTATCGCCTATGAAAACCGGTTTGGGAAAGCGCAGCCGGTCATAACCGTAAGTGAATGCCACCGGATTGATCTGGCTGGCCGTCAATCCGATTCCGATCGTGAACGTCATCGTTCCGTGCGCGATGCGCTCACCGAATGACGTCTTGCGCGCGAATTCCGCATCAACGTGATGAGGGAAAAAGTCACCCGAGTGCCCGGCGTGCAGGATGACGTCGGTCTCGGTGATGGTCCGGCCAGAGGTTTTCCGCCGAGCCCCGACGGAGTAGTCCTCGAAATATTCGATTTTTTCCATCGCGCCGTTTCCTATGCCCGTTTCAAGGCCTTTTGCCGCCTACAGCACTCGAAAGTTTTTGACTTGCTTCGCGAAGGGCCGCCTTCACATCCGACGGACCGATTTGATCGCCGATGCGCGCTAGAAACGGAACAGAGAGCGCAGCGATTGCGTCGCCGTGCTGATTCAACACCGGAAACGCAATATTTGTGACGCCCCTCACCTGGTAGCTGGGCATTTCCTCGTAACCTCGTCTGCATATCCGGGCCAGATGCCGGTCGAGATCGCGTGGCAGCGGCTGGCCGGTGCGCCGCTTCCATTCCGAGAGCGCGCGATCTCTCATCGCGATTTGTTGAAACGCTAGAATCAAATGACCGGAGGCGGTGTTGAGAAGATCGATCCGCGCACCAAGCTTAAGTGCAAATCCGGCTGTTCGGTGCGCGTCCACCTGTTCGACGACAATCACTTCCCCGTTGCTCAGCATGGCGAGGTGGCATGACTGGCCGGTGTCGTGGGCTACCTTTTCCATGAGCGGGCGAGATTCAGCGGCGAGTCGGTGGAGCGGCTGATGCCGGTGCGCGAGTTCAAAAAGATTCAGTGTAAGTTCGTAACGCTCGTCGGATACGGACTGCGAAATGTAGCCGCGTTCCTCGAGACACACCAGCATTCGAAAGATTTCGCCAACCGTGCGACCCAAACGGCGAGCTGCTTCGCTCGTAGTAAGGCCCGCGGACTCTGATGCGAACAGCTCGAGAATATCCAAACCCTTGTCGAGGGCCGGCGCTGCGTAACGGACGGTCGCAGGGCGGAAGCGATTGCGCGTGCCGGCACGCTTGGGGCGAAGGGTCAACATTGGACAGGGAATAGCTTACATCAAACTTTCTCTAATGAAAATACGATTTCATATATGCAATAATGCCATAACGGGTGGCCGCCGCCGCGGGATTTGCGACAGCTCTTATGCAGGAGAACTGATGGAGATCACTACAATTCGGTCGGACAATACGAAAGCGACGAGGGATCTGCCTTTAAAAGGGCTGCTGGTGCTCGATTTTAGCCAGTTTCTTTCCGGGCCGCTGGCGACGCTCCGATTGGCGGATATGGGCGCCCGCGTCATTAAGATCGAACGGCCGGGCCAAGGCGACCTCGGACGAACGCTCTATTTGAGCGACTTGGATATCGACGGCGTGAACACGCTTTTCCACGCGATCAACCGAAATAAGGAAAGCTTTGCCGCCGACCTGAAGGATCCGGGGGATATGAAAAGGCTGCGCCGCTTGATTGCGCGCGCCGACGTGATGGTCCAGAATTTTCGGCCCGGAGTGATCGAGCGGCTGAAATTCGATTACGAAAGCGTTTCGCAATCGAACCGGCGAATCATATATGGGTCGATCAGCGGGTATGGAGAGGCCGGCGAGTGGCGGGATCGTCCCGGTCAGGATTTATTGGCACAGGCACGTTCTGGAATCATGTGGTTGAGCGGCGACGAAGGCGATCCGCCGACCCCGTTTTCGCTGGCAATCGCCGATATGCTAACCGGGCACAATTTGTGCCAGGGAATTCTGGCGTGCCTGGTGCGGCGCGGTATCACAGGGCGAGGCGGGCATGTGGAAACGAGCCTGCTCGAATCGCTCATCGACTTTCAGTTTGAAGTTCTCACTACACATTTGAATGATGGACGAAGGCCGCCGCGGCGCGGCGCGTTTCGGAACGCGCATACTTATCTTTCGGCGCCGTATGGCGTGTACGACACGAAGAATGGACATCTGGCGCTGGCGATGACACATCTTCCGACGCTGGGAGCGCTCCTCGGCATTTCCCAACTCGCAGAGGTGAAGACCCCAGCTGACGCCTTCCGTCGGAGAGATGAAATCAAACGGTTGATCGCGGATGGATTGCGTCACGAGTCTACGGAACACTGGCTCGGCATTTTGGATGCCGCGGACATCTGGTGTTCCGAGGTGCTCGATTGGCCGAAGCTATTGGCGAGTGCGGGCTTCCAGGAACTACGCATGCTTCAGACGCTGACAAATGGGAAGGGCCTGGAAATTCTCACGACGCGCTGTCCGTTTCGCATCGATGGCGAAGCGCTTTCGAGTGCGACGCTCGCACCAAAAGTAGGCGAGCAGACCGCCGCTATCACGGAGGAATTCGGCCTCTAAAACCTGCCGAATTTTCGGTACGCGTCAACCGGATGCATGCCCTTCAGGATCGATTTCCGAACAAGGTTTTCTGTCTTCACCACAGCCTCAGCTTTTGCCACTACCTCTTCGGCAACCGCTTGAGGGATTACAAGAACGCCGTCGCGATCGCCCACCATGTAATCGCCCGGCTTGATGTGGACGCGGCCAATCTCGATGGGAGCATTGTGAGCAACTAGCCGCCAGCGGCCGACAATGTCGACCGGAGTCTTATAGCGCGCGAACACGGGAAATTTGAGCTTCAGAATATAGTCGGTGTCGCGCGCGCCTCCATCAATTACGGCGCCCCGGGCGCCGCGATATTGTGCAGTTTCGGTCGAGAGCTCACCGAGATGGGCGGCTAGTTCATCGTTCGGCTGGCTGACAAGAATGTCACCGGGCTTCACATCACCGAGCATTTTTAGAAAAGGGATGAAAATAACTTCGGGGTCCTCGCTCGTGGTCGGCTCACCCGCGATCGTGAGGGCGCGGCCGGCCAGCGTGTGCCCGGGATGAAGCGATTGGATTTCCTTCGGCAACACCTGATGGTGAAAGCCCATCTCGTCGAGGATGTCGCTAATTGCTCCCGTGTAGGGAATTTTCGCAAGTCTTTCGATCAACCCGGGCTTCGTCGGTTTCTTCATAGTTGCGGTGCGACCTTTCGTCATCATGGTTATCATTGCAGGCGATAGATGCGGATTGCGTTTTCGCTGAACAGTTTTTTCTGATTCGCCTCCCCGGCGGAATGGGTGAGATCAAGCAATGTTTCAACCCATTTTTTGTAACTCGCGGTGAGATTGCACACCGGCCAATCACTGCCGAACATCACCCGATTCCATCCGAAAGATTCAATCACGTGATCGACGAACGAGCGCAAATCTTCTGCTTTCCAATTCGATGGGTCACCGTACGCGACGAGCCCGGAAACTTTGCACGCAACATTGGGAAACTTTGAGAGCTCGCGAATATAGTCGCGCCAGGGATGCAATGCTCGACCCTTCACATCCGGGACGCCGCAGTGGTCGAGAATAAACGCAACGTCCGGGCACTTCGAAACCAGATTGATCGCGACGGGGAGCTGTCGCGCGAGAACGCAGATATCGAACGAGAGGCCATATTCGCCGAGGCGGGCCACGTTCTCGATGAACATTTTTCCTTGACCAACATCGTCCGTGCCCGTGTGAAGAATTCGCCGAACTCCCTTCACTTTCGGATTCACGGCAAGCGCGTCAAGGTGAGCCTCGAATCCGTCGCGTTCAGGCCGGCCCGAAGCAACGATGCCCGCTATGCGATTCCCGGAATCATCTGCCAATCTCAGGATGTGCAAGGCCTCGTCCAGCATTTGCGATTGATCCACATCGCATTCGACGAACACCGTCTTGTCGATTTCAAGGCCGCTTGTCGCATTACGATAGTCGTTAAGACGGAACGAATGGTCGAGTTTTGGCAGCGGCTCGAGCCATGCATAGTGAAAGAGATCTTTGTCCCAAAGGTGCTGGTGCGTATCGACGATTTTCATGGAGGAGGCTAGTCCGTGTGAAAGACTTCCTCCATCTCAGCCCACCACTCGCCCTCTTTGCGCGTGTCGAGCGGTTGCTGCATCGGCATCATCACCGCCCACCACTCCTGGGTGCGCTTATCAGCGGCCATTTTTGCCATGTCGGCTTTGTAGTCGGTGCCGTGGTATTCGAAGTAGCCGAAGAGAAAATCGTCTTTAAGATAGATGGAATAGTTGCGGATGTTGCATTTCCTGATCATGTCGAGGATGTCGGGCCAGACAGCGGCGTGATAACGTTTGTATTCTGCGAGCGCTCCAGGTTTTACCTTAATAACCGAGCCATAGCGTTTCATAAGACGGGTGCCTTTCTATGGGCGAATCGCTCCGACTGCCGGAGCGCCAGAGTCTTAAATCGTCAAAATCAATGGAAACCTAGAATTCATGCGGTTATGTCCTCCGGGCGCACGGCTCGCTTTTCGGCCATTGACCGGTACTCAGCAAATACCACCTGAAGCGTTTGTAAGTTGTCTCGTCCGCTCGTCTCCGGCTCGGCATTGTTTTCAATCGCGCACATCAGCGAAGCCATCGGCCCAACGAATGCGTCCGGAATCCACATCGTGTCGAGGCGCGCTGAAAACCAATATCCCGGATTGCGTTTGGACATGAATTCGAGAGTGTCGGGACGTCCCGTCGGATAGTTGTACATCAGGCCGATCGTTCCCTTGATCACTCCCTCCGTACCTTCCAGCCTAAAAATAGCGTAAGGATCGTCGGTCCAGGTGGAGTGGCAAACATCAATCAGCACTTGGAGACCGGACGCGTATTCCCAGACTGTGAGTGTTTTGGTTTCGGCAGTAGTTGTTTCCCCTGGGGCGCGGCTACCGCTCGTGAAAACGGAATTTGGCTGGCCCAGTAGGTAACGCAGAGAGTCAATGTAGTGGATGCTGTGGAACATTACTTCCAGGTGCTTGCCTGCGTAGATCCAAGGCCAGAGGCTCCAGTCCGTTTTGCAGTGGACCTGAATCGTTCCATAGAACGGAGCGCCGAGCCAACCCTGGTCGATGAGCAGCCGCGCGCAACGGATACCGGCATCCCAGCGCATCTGCTGGTTCACCGCGATTTTCACTTTTGCCTTCGCGGCGAGTTCGACACTACGGACAGCTTTCGAATATTCGTCGGCAAAGGGCTTCTGGCATAGCATGTGTTTCCCCGCGGCAGCAGCCTTCTCCACAATTTCCGCTTGGGCCGCGGGGTAAACGGCAATATCCACGATTTCGATCTGCGGATCTTTTAGCATGTCGTCGACATTCGCGTGCACTTTCTTGATGCCGTGATCGCGCGCTGTTTTCTCTGCGGCTTCGAGATTCCTGTCGGTCACGCCGGCGACTTTGAACCCTGCTCGCTTGTAAGCCGGCAAATGAGCGTAATTGACGATACCACCGGCTCCGATGATCCCGATTCCACGGCCCAGATTGCGCGGCATTGTTGGTTTGTAATCGAGGTGTGGGAAGACGTCAGCCATGTCGTGATCCCCTTTTCGAATCGGATCTAACGCCTTTCATTTGCTCACTGACCCTTCTCACTTGCTCTGGGCCGATGTGGCATTTTGAATCGCGGCCAAGCCCTGCTTGGCATCGCTGTCCTCGGGATTTAACTGCAGCGCTGTTTGGAGTTCCTTCTGAGCCTGGTTAAGCCTGCCCGTACGGACATACATCATGCCGAGATTCTTGTGCAGGTGCGCGGCTTCGGGGCATTCACCGCAGAGTTCGAGGGCTTCTTGTATCTGAGCAAAGGCCTGTGGCCAGTTCTGTGCGTTCGAAGCTTCGAGTGCAAAATTCCCGAGCTGCTGCACGCGGTCGGAAACCTGCTGGTTCTTTTGTAGCGTGTCGTAGCGATCCTGATACTGCTGGGCTTCGGGATCGTTCGATTTCCGCAAAGCCCGGGCCAGATTATAGAGAGCCTGCGAATAGTTAGGGTCTGCTTGAAGCGCGAGTTTCCAATGGACGACTGCTTCAGGCGTTTTTCCTAGATGTTCTAGATTCTGCCCGAGGAGAAACTGCGCGTCTGGATTGCCCGGCTGAAGAGCGATCACTTTTTCGAAGAGCCGTGTGGAGCGATCGAGATCGTTGTCCTGCTTTGCGGCTAAGGCAAGGAAGTAGAGCGCGGGAGCATCATTCGGCTCCAAACGGAGCGTTTCTTCGAGTTCCTTGCGCGCATCTTCGTATTTGGCAGTTTCAAAATAAAAACGGCCCAGATTGTAGTGAACTGCCGCAGAGCGAGGATCGAGGCGAGCAGCTTCTGAAAACTCTTTAAATCCATTCGTGCGATCGTATTGATCTACCAGCGCGATTCCCAGATTCAAGTGTGCCTCGGCTGAATTCGGATCAAGCGAAACTACTTTGCGAAAACTTTGTACCGCTTCTGCTGCGCGGCCAGTTTTGCCCTGGATCATTCCGAGAGCCGTGTATGGGGCGGGATCGCTGGGATTGATTTGGATGGCGGTCCGTAGCTGTTGTTCGCCCTGAGCCACCTGCCCGTGCTGGGCGAGCAAGAGACCAAGGTTCACGTATGCCTTCGCATATTTCGGATCGCTTGCGATCGCCTGCTGGTAGAACGCAGCGGCGTCGGAATCCTTTCCTTCCCTGCTGTAAAGGACGCCAAGATTGTTTTGGGCGTCGGCGTAGCGCGGATCGCCCGCGATTGCCTTCTTGAAAGCGGCTTCGGCTTCGGCCACTTGGCCGCGCTGCATAGCCAGAATGCCAAGTTGATTGTGCGCGACCGCGAGATCTGGATTGAGTTGGATTGCTTTTTCGAGTTCGCGGCGTTCGGTGGATTGATCGCCGAGTTTGTCGAGCGCGAGCGAGAGGTTGTAGTGCAACTGCGGATTGTTCGGATCGGCGCGCAGGGCTTCGCGATAGGCACCGGCTGCGGCGCGGGCATTTCCGGCGGCCAGAAGTTGGTTTGCTTGCGCGTTGAATTCGCCGGCCTTGGCACGAGCATCGCCGCGCGACGCGAGTGCGATGGATTCGGAATGTTCCTGCTTCGCGAGTTCTTTTTGTCCACTTTTCAGAAGCAGTTGAGCGAGTTGGTCGTGGACTCCGGGCTCTGACGGCCTGATTTTTTCCGCGGCTCGCAATTCGTGAATAGCTCGCTCAGTCTGGCCTGTTACTGCAAGGACCGATCCCAGGTCGTAGTGAACTTCGTAGCTCAAAGGACTGAGCTTCGCTGCTCGCCGCAGAAGTTCGATGGATGGCTCCCATTGCTGGAGACCTTTGTAGGCGAGACCCGCGGTGTAATAGCCCTGAAAGTCGAGTGGTTGGTGCTCGACATATTCTCGCAGCGGGACGATCGCCTCCGAAAATTTCTGCTGCGAGATTAGGGCGCGACCGAGGGCTAGACGCGCTTCGTCTTTCTTCGGATCGAGACGCAAGGCTTCGCGAAACTCCGTGATTGCTATTTCGAGACCCGTCGGCCGGGCTCCTGCTTCGACGACTCCTAGGCCCAGATGGGCTTCCGCAGAATCAGGGTGAGCGGCCACGAGTTGTTGCAGTGTTTCGATGGCTTTCGCGGGCTGCCCCGCTTGGGAGTATGCGAGCGCTAGAGCCACAGTGAGGGGTACGACCTGTTCAGGAGTGGGCGACTGCGTAAGGGTTTTCTGCAGCAGTGCAATGGCTGCCGGCGAGTTTCCTTGCGCTACCAAGACCTGTGCGAGGTTAATCGCGGCGCTCGGGAAATTCGGGTCGATCTTCAAGACCGCATCGAATTCTGCGGCGGCAGGGGTTAGTTTTTTTTGATTGTACAGCAGGGTCCCCAAGGCAAAATGGGAAGTCGCTGAATCGGGCTTTTCGCGGATTGCGGCACGCAGTTCGGTGGCAGCACCTGCTGGATCGCCAGACGAGAGGAGAGCGAGAGCGAGATTGTAATGAGCTTCCCAGTTCCTGGCGTTGAGGTGAAGCGAAATCTGGAACGCAGCTATCGCGCAATTGACTTGTCCCGCAGCAGCGAAGAGCGCGCCAAGGGTGTTGTAGGCACCTGCGGTGGGGTGATCTCTGACGGTTTCCAGCAGCATCGAGATTTGTTCGGGGCCGCTCTTGGGCGTGAGGCATTGCTTGGGTAACGAGTTCGAGGGTCTGGAATCAGGTGCATTGCGCGTGCTGGCGGAAGCCTTCGTTTGTGCCGAGCACAGCGTCTTCGTGTTAACGAGAGTAAAAACAACGCTTAGCATAAGGCACGCAGCGCACGCATTGTGAAAGAGTGCGCCGTTCCTGATGCGCTCATTCTTCGTGCGACGAGAGCTCTGCTGTGTAAACAGTTTTCTAGGGGTTGCTCCAGTTCTCGAAAAGGCGACGGTTGCTGTAAGAAGCCGGAACGCCCCATTTATCAGCCTCTTCGCCTTATCTATGCTGGAGCCCGTAGTCATCTCTCACGCGTGACGGTAGCAGGGTGCGGAAAGGTCTGCAACATCGCCAGGTAGGAAAGTCGAGACGGTAATCCCACTAATATAGGAGTCTTTCGGAGCTCAACTGCAGTTCCTAATGTCCCCGAAATTCTAAATTTCATTGCCCGGCGGCTAAAATCAAATCCTACAAAAATGGGGTTGCACGAAAAAAAAACATGGTGCGTGCTGATATTCTAGGTCGCCACAAGAACCCCGGGAGTGACACCGCTGGGGTGGTCGAGGTTACGTCGCGTGCAATCGGTACGCTGACCGCGACGTGCAAGCTGCGAATGTCACTCCCGGATTCTTGCGCCGACAGAGGAGACGCCGGCGCGGATGCAAATTGAATGCGCTAGAAATACAGCTTCACGCCAAGTTGCAGCTGTCGAGCCGTACTGACCGTAGTCGTGACCCGATTGAAATTGGTGTCTGTAACCTGCCGGTCCGGAATACTCCAAGTTGGGCTGTTGAAGAAATTGAATCCTTCGAAACGGAACTCCCCTCTGATTCTTTCAGTAATGGGGAATTGTTTGAACAATGAAAGGTCGATATTCTTGAACCAGTCCGAACGGAGCGAGTTCCGACCAAGATCGCCGAACTGGAATTTCGAAAATGTGCAAGTAAAGGCTCCCGTACATACTGGATTGCCCAACGCATCCTTGCCTACAGCCACGTTGAGCCACTGATCCGGGCCCTTGTTCGGTGCGTATTGAGACTCGCCCTTCACGACATCGAGCCGCTCGTAGTAGCCGTTGCAACACCCAAAGTTCAAGGTCTGCGCCGGATCGCCACCTAGCCCGATATCAAACGGCTCGCCGGAAGTTAGGGTGACGATGCCATTCAGATTCCAGCCACCAATGATGTAATTCACAAATTTGTTCCCGGAATCGAACTTCTTGCCGTTCCCGAAGGGAAGTTGATAGACCCAGGCGGCCGAGAAAATTTGCGGGAGGTCAATCGCGGACGGCCCTTTATCCGCTTGCACGTTATAGGGATTTTGAATCCCGCAGCCCTCGACTCCATACCACCCTGTGCAACCCACGTCCGTGCTCTTCGACCAAGTGTAGGAAATCAAATAGGTCAAGCCGTGCCATGACTTCCCATCCAGAGATAGCTGCAGAGCATTGTAATTACTGCTGCCCCCACTGTAGTCGAATGGAGTTGGAGTGACTGGAATCGGCTTGTTCGGGGTGGCGCTGTTGGGATCGAAATACTGAAGAGGCTGAGTGCCTGTCGCGGGATTGATTGTATTCGCATAGGGGCCGAGATCCAGCTTGTTTCCGTGAGAGCCGACATAGTTCGCGGTGAGCACCGTGTGGCTTCCCAGCTGTTGTTGAATCCCCACGTTCCATTGATCAGCGTAGGGCCGCTTCAAGTAGGGATCAGCGAACCATGTCGTCTGTGTGAATGGCGTGCCCGTTGTGACTGGAACCGACACGCCCTGACTGAGTGGATCTTCTGCTTTTACGGTAGGTACCGCGGTGTTGAAATTCACGTTTGCGCCAAGTTGGTCAAGGCTTGGCCAGGTCCCCTCGAAGTTCTGGGCCGTCTGTGTAATCGCAGCCCAGTTGTCATAGAATCGTCCGTATCCGGCTCGGATCACGGTGTCCTGCCTTAACTGGTATGCCACGCCCACTCGTGGTTGGAAGTTGGTGAGATCATTGTGATAAATAGCACCACCATTGAGCGGCGTAATGCTGACATTGCCCGGCAAAACGCCCCCCGGAATGCAAGGGGCGTTCACGGCGGGGGGATCACAGGCCGGAGCGTTCCGCTCAATATAGTAGACTCCCGTTTTGGCGTCCAAGTCGCCCACGAAGTTATTCGCGTTTTTGTTGTCACCGTAAATCGGCATGAGAGTTAGGTCGTAGCGCAAGCCCAGGTTTATGGTGAGCTTGCTAGTAGCTCTCCATGAATCCTTGAAATATGCACCATCAACCCAACCTCCGTGTTCCGTCTCGAGCACGTTGCGCCGGGATGCACCGTTGGGAATTCCCAATACGAACGAGGCCATCGAATTTCCGCCGGTGCCGGTGGCCACATTCGCCGTTTGCGCAGAGTTAAATGTAACGGAAGAATTGAGATATTCGGCGTTCGCGTTGTTGGTTGCAAAGTTTACGCCCATCTGGAATGTGTGGCGACGATATACCTTTGTGTAGTTGCCGCCGTACTGCCAAATATTGGAGGCCTTGGTATAGTCCACTTGCGCGGCATTGTGCGCACTCGCATTAGAATTCCCGATATCGCCGGCAATCGCGACAATCGGTACCATTTCAACCCCACCTCTGAAATTGGCCGCGAAGTTCGGATTGAAAATTGTTTGACCAAAACTCGGTGGAGCTCCCGACGGATTCGAGCCCTGGTTGATCGTGAGAAAGACGCGGCCGAAAGTGAAATCGATCAGGCTGCTGCTTGAAAAAGCATGGCTGTAGCCAGCGCCAATGTTGAAGCCATTGGTCTTCTGGCTGTGCGGAAGCCCGAGGAACCCACCTGAGCCGCTGACAGGCTGCCAGAAACCAATGTAGCGGGCCCAGAAGTTATCCTTCTCGGTGAACTGATGATCAATTCGTAGCGATCCGGTATCCTGACGAGTAACCGTCGAGGTCGTGTCGATGCCATTGCCGTTCGGATTGCCGGGGAGGTTCGGCACCGGGAAAATCGTTTTTGCGTAGTTGACCATGTTTTGGTCGATTAAGGCGGTGGGAATGATGTTGCAGGGAGTCCCCGTCGCCTGCGTGTTATTGGGAAGTAGCGGAGCCGCGACGCCCGGAGCAGTACATTTGAAAGGCTGGGTGACGCCACCCGAAACACTGTACGGGTTGAAAATCTGTCCTGAGAAAGCGGAAAAGTCGCCGTTCAGCTGATCGGTTGTTGGCGTAGTGTAGAAAATCGGCGGGGGTAAGCTGGTATTGCGGAATCCCTCGTAGGTGGCATAGAAGAACGTCTTCGGTGTGCCCGAACTGTGTCCAGGTATCTCTATCGGACCGCCACCCGCGGCTCCAAATTGGTTCTGAGTGAATGAATAGGGAACACCTGCCGGCTGGAAAGTGGGCAACGCATCGAGGCTTGCTCCTCGGTGAAATTCCCATGCCGCCCCGTGGTACTGCGTCGTTCCTGATTTTGTTACGACGTTGATGATACCGCCCAACGAGCCCCCGAACGCCGCATCGTCGTTGTGGGATTGAACCTTGAATTCCTGGATGCCATCAATCACCGGCGCGACCGCATACGTGCTGCCGAATGATCCCTGATTGTTAACGCCGTCCAACATGAAAAGATTGCTTCGGTTCGTCTGACCATTGACGGATGGAAACGTAAATGTACCGATCGGATTTGACCAGACACCGCCGCCACCAGCGTTTTGCGAGACGTTGATCGTGCTTACTCCCGGAGTAAGCGATAGCAATTGCGTGAAGTTGCGACCGTTCAACGGAAGGTCGTTTACCTCTCGCCTGCTGATTGCGACTCCCAACTCAGAGGTCGATGTTTCAAGGGCGGCGGCAGTGGCCTGCACGGTTACGGTTTCCTTTACGGAGCCGGTTTTGAGCGTGAAGTCATACGTCGCTGTTTGATTCACGAGGAGAGTGATATCCGATTGTACGGACGTGGTGAAGCCGTCTCTGCTTACCCGGAGATCGTAGTTGCCGGGCTGAATGTCGGTTAGCACGTATGCGCCGACCGAGTTAGTAGTCGCGGGGCGATCGAGTTTCGTTCCGTTGTTGTGCAGAACGACCGAGGCATCCGGGATTATGGCGCCAGACGTGTCGCGCACTGTGCCATTGATCGCGGCTTGCGCCTGCGCGCGAGCCGTTCCCGGCATCAGCAGACAACACCCGAAGAGAAACAAGAAAATTGAACGCAGAGAGCCCAGGCTCAAACCCTGCAACGCCTCATTCAGTGTCATGATCGCTTCTCCCGGCTTGGACCTGCAAGGCACACCCATAAGCTGCGCACACCCTTCGATGTGCGGGGCAACAACCTTCTAGAGCTCGGCGAATTTGCGGATAGTACAAATCCACTACCTTTGTGCGGCTTGATTAACAATATTTCAGAATAGTGTCAATAAAAAACTTTTATTTGTTTGAACAACGTTTCAAATAGTGGTACGACTACCACTGGCGAGTTTGATTCTTGGGCTGTTAGCGTTAAGAATAGGCGTTGGATGGATTGGCAAGGGAGAGCATGTGTTTTATCTCTTGAAATCGAATGCCAATAACATAGAGCAAGTCGCGTCGAGCGTGAGGGCAACAACAGGAGGAAACCCTTTGTGGCTGTGGGCGTAATCTCAAAAGTATTCCGGATCCTAGAGGTTATCGAGGCGTCGCCTTCGGGGCTAGGGCTGAAGTCCATTTGCGACGCGACTCGCCTGAACAAGAGTACGGCTCATCGGTTCCTGAAGCATCTTGAGGCCGAGGGATATTTAATTCGCGCCGACGGAGGTAAATATTTGATCGGGCCGAAGCTCTCGCAAATGGGAGCTCGGGCCGACCACCGTGCGACGCTGCAGGCTGTTTCGCGCCCAATCTTATCGGAACTCTGGAAGTCGACCCGTGAAACTGTAAATTTAGCGACGATGGACCAGGGGCAGGTGCTCTACATCGAGGTTCTGGAGAGCCCGCACGAGTTTAGACTGTCTTCGCGGGTAGGAAGCCGTCGCTCGGTTCACGCTACCGCGCTTGGCAAGGCGCTTGCCGCGTTCCTGGGTGACACCCGCTGTGAGCAAATCCTCGAAGGGTTGAATTTTCAGGCGCTCACTCCGAAAACGATTATGAACCTGGTGCAATTCCGGCAAGAACTCGAGAAAGTCCGGCACCAGGGATTTGCGGTGGATGATGAGGAGACCACGCTTGGAGCACGTTGCGTCAGCGCACCGATTTTAGGCGCAGACGGAGAGGCCATCGGCGCAATCAGCGTTTCAGGGCCGGTGACCCGAGTGGGACGTGAACAGGTGGGAGCGTTGGCAGGAGCCGTGATTCAGGCGGCAAAAGCAATTTCTTCCGCGATGGGCTTCTCTCAAGAGCAGGCAACTCTTGAAACGCCCCGTAAGCTACATTCTGTTGGACCTTGACGCTCCGCAATTGGCGCCAGATCACAATCCGATTCGTAGCGTATTTCACGGATTTGCGGAGTTGGCCTCGCCCATTGCATCCTTCAAAAGCTGGCGCAGCGCCCGGTCCTGCGGGAAGGTTTCCACCGCTCCCCCGAGAAGTCTGCGCGCCTCCTCCGTCCTCCCGGATGAAAGATAACTGAATGCGAGAAACCGATGCAGCAGCGAGTCAAAAGGCAACAGCTTGACTCCGGGCTCGAGCAAGTTCACTGCTTCGGGAAATCTTTTTGTGCGGACGAGCAGATTCGCCAGTTGCTCGAAGGTTTGCGGAGACGTAGAACCCTTCTTCACAGCACTATCAAGACATCGGATCGCCTTTTCGTCGTCCTTTTGTTCGAGGGCAAGAGCCGCGAGAGCTTCGAGAACGTCGACGTTGTTCGGATTGGTTGACTCGAGTTGCTTTGCGAGCGCGAAGTATCTCCCGCGATACTCCGGATTTGGAATCATCAGCTGCCCGTAAGCCTGCAAGAGCAATAGCGGGGAGACCGCTTCGCCGTTCTTGCCGGGGATTGCGGTGAGATGAACGAGATCAAGCGTTTGCGGCGAGGTCATGTGAAATGCGGCATCGGGATAGGGTTCTTCAGCTTGTGCGACGATTCGATGATTCGTAAGAACCGCATGAGCGATTGTTTGAACCTGCCGCTTAGGCATGTGGCAGCCGGCGCAATCATCGGGAGGCGTCTTGCGCTGGCGGATTGCGGCGGGTAACGCGCAGCTTTTTTCGTTGTGGCACTCGAGACATTTTGCACGGAACTGAGCTGGGACATCCTGCTTCGCGGGTTCGACATGCGGATCGTGACACGTGATGCAACTGAGACGTCTGCCGCTACCGCGATAACATTTGCTGAGCGTCATCGAAAAATAGTGCTCGAGAAGGTCGGTTTGCGGTGAACCCGGGCGCGGCGGAACCATGAAGATGGCCAGCGTATCGTCTAGCGGTATGCCAGGCTTGAAATCGCGGTAGTCCTTGCCGGGCCTCAGCACCATTGCATCTCCGGTTTGGTGGCATGACATGCAGATATTGTCGGCGAGCCATGGCTGAAGCTTGGCGGGATTCACAATCGAGTGCGTTGGACTCCTGCTTGTGCTCGAATCGCTTTCCTCGATTTCGTGCACGTGCGCCGCTCCGGGACCGTGGCAGTTCTCGCAGCCGATCGCCAGTTCGTGGAAAGGCGGTTCGAGAAACCGCCCGCTTCCGCCCAGCACCGCCCTTGGCTGTCCGCTGTGACACGCAATGCAGCCAGGGAGAATGGGGCGGTTGAAGCCGTAGTCGCCAAACTCATAGCCAGGTGAAAGAGCCCAAGCTTGCGTTTTTGAATAGAACGAAAGCGGCGCTTCGAAAAGGAAATTCCCGCGCTTCAAGAGCGCGCCGAAGCCATTCGCGCCCGACCCGATGATCCAATCCACCGGATGCGTTTCCCGGAGGGCTTCTTTGCTCTCCGAGCTTCTCTCATATTCGCTTTGGAGGAGTTTGCCGCCTTCGACGTATAGATCGAAGTGTTTCTGTAACCGGTCATCGAAAAGTGAAGCGGCATTGGGGATTTTTTCGAGTAGGGACGCGGTGACTTCGGACATTGAACGCCCCATGTCCGTGCGTGAGTATTTGTTCGCGATCGGGGCGTGGCATTGGGCGCAGACTTTCGACCCCACGTAGCCGCCGATTCCATGCTCCGGGCTGGCACTTTGGGTCGGTTTCTGCCGCGTAAGTTGCGAATCTGTCCGGAGCGAACGGTCTCCTCGGTTCTGGGAAAATGCAAAAGCCGCAAGCAAAAAGATCATGATCACCGGAACGACAGCAAAGCAGACGCGGCTATGTGGATTCCCTGACGACGGGGTCGGTGGCTTTGATCGCTGGCTGCGCACGTTAGTCTGAAGCTTTCCAGTTGGTGATCTGTAGTTTCACCCACTGCGCGCTTTTTTCGGTGTGGCACGCGAGGCACGCGTTGGGGCTTTCGGACTGCCCAAAGCGCTGCGTCATATCTGGATTTGGAATGTCGTCGATCTGATGCGTGCGCGCGCGGAACAGCAATGCATCCATGATCCGCGGCATATGGCAAGAAACACACCGGCTCGCCTCAGAGTCGCTCGCATGACGCGAATGTGCAGCGCCCTTCGCCTTATCCTGGAACTTCGTATGGCATCCGGTGCACATCTGATCTGGATCGTCGCTAAACTTCAAGGCAGTTCGATTGGTGGCTTCGTCGTGCGTGTGAGGATTGTGGCACGTGCCGCAACTCACGGACGCCTCTTGAAAACATTTTGAACGCTCGAGGGCCTCGACGATGAATGTGGTTTGGCGAAACCGTCCGTCTTTGTAAAAACCTTGGCGTGAAAATTCGCCGAAGGGAATCATCGGATTGCGGACAAAAAATGTGCCGGTGGTGGAATAATTCAGCTCGCCATGTGGACCGGGCGTGCGAATCGCGGATTGCATGTGACATTGCGCGCAGACCGTCACAAAATCGCGATTGTCGAGTTTTTTAAATTCAATCGGTGGATCAAGCGGCCCTTTCTTGTACTCTTCGCCCGTGTTCATTGAGGCCACATGCTGGGCGGAGGGGCCGTGGCACATTTCGCAATTGATACCCGTCTCGCGAAACTCCAGGTTGTCGGGCTCGAAGCCGCCGCCCTTCACGTTACGTAATTGGCTCGTGTGGCACACGGCGCAGACGGCCTGGTAGCTCGTCGTCGCGCCGAGTTTTTCCCAGGAATGCAGGTCAGCTCGCGGGCTTCCTGTTGAGTCAATCACTTTCCAGTAGTTCAGCCACTGCTTTTCGAGGGCGCTGTATTGAATCGGGAAGACGTGAATCTGGCCATTCGCTAGTCTCGTCGCGTACGCCTGCTGCCATTTCGAGCCAATCGTGTAATCGACGGGATAAGTGTGCCACTGGCCGTCAGATTCGAAGATGATGAAGTAGTGTTTGCCATCCCGGAGTTCCATGCGGGCGAATGGAGTGCGATTTTGCCCCCGAATTATCTGCAGTTTTCCATCGTCATACTTCGGATCGTCGCCAGCGAAGAACTGATTATTCGCGGTGAAATCGCCGATTACGTTCTGAGGCGCGTAGACGCGAAACATTTTTGACATGCCGGATTGAGACCAGTTGCGGTAAACGCCGCTATGGCACCCACGGCAGGAATCCGACCCCGCATAAGCCGGCGTATTCTTCGACTCTACGATCGGCTTTCCTTGCACCTGCTGATCCGATTCTTTCGGTTTGGACTCCGCGGCGCGTGCCACAAACGAATTGAAGTCGCCGCGAGTCTTGGGATCAAGTGTTTTGTAAATTGTCTGCATTTGCTCGAGCGCTTTCGGCGCGAGTTCGTCTTTTCGGATGTAGACCGCGGCGAAATTTTGGGCTGCCGAATGGAAGTCACCGGATGAAAGCCGTACCAGCCCGAGAACATAAACGATTTGTGAGTCGGCGGCGTTGAGCGAACGCGCCTGCTCGAGCGCTGCTTCCGATTCCTTCAGCAGCGCACGTCGTTTTTCGCCGGCCGGCCCGGCGACCGCTTGCTGCAACAGGGCCCGTCCCAGAGCGAACTTCGCCGTGGCGCGCATACGGCGTTTCAGCTCCGGCCATTGGCTTTCCGAAATTGCTCCGGGGCGGCCGAAGCGATCGAAGTAGTACAAAGCAGCTCGGGCATTCGTAATCGCTTCGTCGTTCAGGTGTTGGCGTGCTTGAACATCCGCCACAGCCACCAGCAGCTGTGGATTTTCCGGTAGGTAATTGAGCGAGTGTTGCGCGTAGGCCAGACCGTCGGCATAGTCGCCCTCGTCAAAACTGCTGTCGGCCGCAACCTCATACGCCTGCGCAAGGAATGCGGATTGAGGATAATTTTGAAGAAACCTTTTCGCAGCCTGCAGCATGGCCCCGGCGGCTTGAGGTTTGTATAAGTCAAGGAATGCGCCTCGCTCTGCGGGATCTTTTATCTGGTCTGCGACGGTGGAGGGACTGCGATTCGTCGTGGTAACGAGCGTGTCAATGTCCTGGGCCGCGACCGGAACTGCCGCGCTCAACAATGCCCCGAAGAAGGCCGGCAGAAATCCTCTGCGCATTGCTTGCATCCTGAGCCCAAGAGCGGAGACTGGCAAGTCGATTTCGCTATGTGGCGAAACTGGTTGTCGAAATCTCCATTTACATCTTTTTCGTCGTGCACTTCTCGATGAAGTCCCAGTCCCAGTCGACGCCGATTCCGGGTGATTCGGGCGGATGGGCGCAGCCTTCCGCGTCAACTTGAATCGGGGTCTTCATGCCGAAATCCATGTATGAGAGAGGATAAAGTACCTCAAAGAATTCACAATTCGCGATCGCGGCGCAGCAGTGCAGGTTGACAATCTCGAGCGGATGATAAATCGTGGTGTGCAATTCACAGTGCACCCCGAACGACTCGGCGAGATGAGCCGTTTTCATCACCGGCGTCACGCCACCTTTCCAGGAAACGTCCGTGCGCACGATATCGACGACGCGACTTGCGATGCATTCCGCCGTCGAGTAGTGCGAACCCGCCAGAACTTCCGTTCCGCAGACAGGAATGTCGAGCTTGTCGCTCAATTTGCGAAGTCCCGTGAAGTCCACGTCGAAAAGCGGCTCTTCGAACCAGTGATAGTTCAATTTTTCGAGTTCGCGCCCCACGCGCAAAGCTTCCTCGTGTGAGTACGCTGCGACGGGATCGGCCATAAGCTTGAATTCCGAGCCAACCGCCTCCCGACATGCGCGGTACGCGGCCAAGTCAAACGCGAGCTTACCCGGCGGGTGGAGCTTGTATGCATGCCATCCGCGCGATTTCACCTCGACCGCCTGCTTCGCATAATCTTCGGGCGAGGAAAGCACAAAAGAGCTGGCATAGATCGGAACCTTGTCACGATACGCCCCTAGCATCTTGTAGAGCGGCATGCCTGCTTTTTTCGCGGCGATATCGTAGAGGCAAATATCGAAAGGGCCGTAGGAATAGATTGGCACGTGATTCCACCAGCGATCGTAGGTCCGAAAATCCTGCCAGTGCTTTTCGCGGAGCAGTGGGTCCTTGCCGAGAAAGAACGGCTTCAAGGCGGAAGCCGCAACCGCCCCCGCCATCTCTGCGCCGCGACCTGCGAATCCGAACGAGTGCCCATCGATTCCTTCGTCTGTCTTCATCGTGATTACGAGGAAATCGAAAGTTGACTTGCCGCCCGACCGCATTTCGGAATCCGACATTGCCGGCCGGGTATTCTGACAAACGCGGATTTCAATCGAAGTTATGCGCACTAGCGCTCCCGTCGTCGCGTGGGGCGGTGAGTTTTTTATCAAGGCTTACGCCGAACGCGCCGCAAATCTAGCGAAAGGGACGGGCATCGTCAATCAAATCAGAATTTCAGCTCATGAAATGGCTTCGCGAGCGCCCCTTTTGCCTTGACGTTGGCACACGCATGCCTCATTTTGTGCGCGCTTCCGCATCATCGCGTCGATCTCTCGGCAGGTGAACTGATGACCGAACAGGTGGTGGTTGGTTTTGCCCTCGTAGTACTGGCTGGCCTCTTGAACGGCAGCTTCGCCGCTCCGATGAAGAGAATGCAGAAGTGGCGATGGGAAAACAGCTGGCTCATCTTCGCAGTGACGGGCCTTATTATTTTTCCGTGGATCATCACACTCGCCACAGTTCCCGGGGTCGGCTCCGTCTACTCTGGGGCATCGGAAGCGACGCTATGGAAAGTCGTGCTGTTCGGTATCGCGTGGGGAGTTGGCTCGACGCTTTTCGGCCTTGGAATCACCCGCGTCGGTATGGCCCTTGGGTTTGCCATCATCCTTGGAATTACCGCATCTTTTGGATCGCTCTTCCCTCTTGCGGTGCTGCATCCCGAGGAACTGCATTCGAAGCGCGGTGAATACTTGATGATGGGTACTGCGATCATGATCGTGGGGCTTGTTTTCCTTGCGCTCGCTGGAAAGACGCGTGAACGTGATGCTGGAGCGAGCGGCATGCCGCGTTCGGGGTTTGCCCTTGGGCTCGTAATTTGTATCTTCTCGGGGATTTTCTCGTCGATGCTGAATTTCAGTTTTGTATTTGGCGATGAGATTCGCATTCGCGCGCTAGCATCCGGGGCGAGCAGCTCGATGGCCGCGAATCCGATCTGGTCGCTCACAGTGACTGGCGGCTTTCTTTCGAATCTTGTTTATTGTGTTTACCTGCTCAACAAAAATAAAACTTGGGGCGTTTATCGCGAGGGAAATCCGTCCACCTATTGGCTTCTCGGGGGGCTAACGGGACTCCTATGGTACGGAGGCGTCGTGGCCTACGGCATGGGTGCTGCTTCGCTCGGCAAACTCGGCGGCATTGTCGGTTGGCCGGTCTTCATGACGCTCGACATAATCGCGGGAATTTTCTGGGGCGCTGTGACCGGTGAATGGAAACAAGCAAGCAAGCGTACGCTGGCCTATTGCTGGACCGGTGTCGGAATCCTGATTCTAGCAATCGTCGTGATTTCGATTGGCAATGCGTCTTGAAAAGATTATTTCGAAGCGCTGCCATCGGTTTTGATCGCCAATCCACTCACCGGGTGCGTTTGCTTCGCGTCGACCCCGCTGCCTTCCCTCACCACGTAATATCGATTCGCCAGCAAATTGGTGAGCGTTTCCACCAGTCCGCTTGGCCAACGAATTACAATTTTGTCCGCCTTGGCTGCTTGACCCAAACCGAAATGCAGTCGCAAGTCGCTTTGAGAAATGTAGCCATCTCCGCTGCGAACTTCTTTCTCCCGCTTGTCCGCGCCCTGTTCGAGTGTGACCGCTGCTCCCAGTGCGGCCCGGTTTGATTTCACCCCGATGAGTTGCAAGCTGATGAAATTGCCTAGCGGTGCTGTGTTGTAGTAGATCGAGGGCGGCTCGTTCATGTTATTCACCACCGCTGCTTCACGCCCGTTGTTGAAGAGATCGCCGAGCGCCATGCCATGTGCTGCGTGGGCCTCATTCAGCACCAAACCGGCCTGCGCAGTGATATCCGCGAACTTTCCGTTGTGAAGATTGTAATAAGCCACTTTCGGCTCGCGATAGCTCGTGCCTAGTCCCTTGCCATCCACCTCCGGGTAGACGTGCCCGTTGGCGATCAGTATTCCGGGCCAGCCTGAGTTGTCGAAGTCGAAGAACTGCACGCCCCAGCCCAGCAGTCTCGTGATTTTGGCGAGGCCGGCGATTTGCGTCACGTCGTCGAAAAGATTATTGCCGCGGTTCAGATAGAGGGTCGAGGTATCGTCGCTGAAATTCGTTTTGACGATGTCTTGCAGGCCGGAATGAGTGAAATCGTCAGCCGATACTCCCATGCTGCCCTGCAGTGTGCCGTCTTCGTTGTACGCTACGCCCGCTGTCTTGGCCATCTCAGTGAAAGTTCCGTCACGATTGTTGTGGTAGAGAAGACTCGGAGTCGAATCGCAGGCCACATAGATGTCCGGCCATCCATCGTGATCGAAGTCCGCCGTCACCGATGTGAATCCATAACAACCGGACGTATTCGTGATGCCGGATTTCTTCGATACGTCGGTAAACGTACCGTCGCCATTGTTGTGATAAAGCGCGTTGACCGGAATTTTCAGGCCGCGCGGACCACACATCACATTCAAGCCCTTCCATTGGCACCATTGTCCCTGACCGGGTCGCGGCACGGAATCGTACGTAAAATCGACGTATCGCGCGACAAACAGATCTACCTTTCCGTCGCGGTCGTAGTCGATGAAGCTGCAGCCCGTGTTCCACTGGTCGCGCGGAGTTTTCAGACCGGCTTTCTCGGTCACGTCGGTGAAAGTGCCGTCGCCGTTGTTGTGGTACAGGACGTTTTGGCCCCAGTAGGTGGCGAACAAATCCAGATTGCCGTCGTTGTCGAAATCTCCGGTGCAGCCGCCCTGCCCCCATCCCGGACGGGCGAGGCCGGCTCTTTCGGTGACATCGCTGAATGTTCCGTCGTGATTGTTGTGGTAGAGGTGGCCGGTAGGTTCTTTTCCTTTCGGAAATCCTTCCACGGTTGAACCGTTGGGCAGAAAAACATCCGGCCAGCCATCATTGTCGTAATCGAAGATGATGCTTCCATTCCCCGTCGTTTCGATGATGAATTCTTTGTGAGTGTCGCTTCCGTAGAAGTTCTCCATGGTGATTCCGGCCTGCCGGGAAATATCTTCAAAGTGCACCACGCCGGGCTTCACAGCGGCAGGCACAGATTCCTGTGCTCGCTGAGGTTTCTGTCCCGTGCCAATGCTTGCGAGATTCGCGGCCACAATAGCGCCCACTAAAAGTGACACCGGAATCTGCTTCATGCGAGGTTTTCGAAATTCCAGTCAGATTTCTCGATACTTCTCGGCAAATCGCGCGGCGGCAGGAAGTTTCCCGAGGGGTAGAAGCACTGAGACGCTGTATTCATTCCTTGTATGTTACGACCTCTTGCTCCGACTCACCGAGGCATTCGATTCCCAGCGTTACTATATCTCCCGGCTTTAGGTAAACCGGCGAATCCATTCCCAATGCCACTCCCGGCGGCGTTCCGGTACTGATCACATCGCCAGGCAGCAGCGTCATGAATTGGCTCACATAGCTCAAGAGTTCGGCAATGCCGAAGATCATTTGTTCGGTGTTGCTTTTCTGCCGCAATGCGCCGTTTACCTTCAGCCATATGTCTAGGTGGTCCGGTTTGGGAATTTCGTCACGCGTCGCAAGAAATGGCCCTAACGGGGCAAACGTGTCGGCGCTCTTGCCCTTTACCCACTGGCCGCCACGTTCCATTTGGAATGCCCGCTCAGAATAGTCATTGTGCAGGACGTAACCGGCGACATGCTCGAGAGCGTTGCGCTTCTCGACATTGCGAGCTTCTTTTCCAACTACAAAAGCTAGCTCCACTTCCCAATCCAGCTTCGCGCCCCCTTTCGGCATCACCACTGGATCGTTCGGTCCAGTCAGCGCACTCGTAGCCTTCAAGAAAATCACCGGTTCCTTCGGAATGGGCTGCTTCGTTTCTGCGGCATGATCCTTGTAATTCAGCCCGATGCAGACGATCTTGCTCGGACGGCAGATCGCCGAGCCCAAACGCACGGCCGATTCCACCCGAGGCAGATCGGCGGCATTCTTTTCTGCCCAGCGGCGCAGTCTTTCGACGCCGTCTCCACCGAAAAACTCCTCGTCGTAATCCATCTTCGAAGAAGAGACGTCGACGCGAGTGCCATCGTCCAGAAGCACACCGGGCTTTTCATTGCTGCGCTCACCGAAACGGATGAGTTTCATAGGTTGTGCGGTTTCCTGCAGAAAAACGGTGCAGAAAAACAGCGCCACCTACCTAATTCAGTGCGCTCAATTCAGTCAAGGATATTCGACCGATTCGCCAGAATGATTTCAGCGGTTGAAACAAATAGGCCGAAAGGTGTCACTCGGCTAAACATTTGGGGGGAAACACCTTTCCGAAGCTGTAGCTTAAAGCTCCCGACCGCGATAATTCTCGGTCAATGCAACTCTTTGCCCACAAACTTCATTTCAACCACCGCGGACGCGTCCAACCGGGCAGAGATTGCCTTGGCGCTCGTCATCACTGCTTTCGCAAGAAAGGGAATCTTATCGCGCCCGATTCTCGCCACTGGTCCCGCGACACTGATCGCCGCAGCCACTTTGCCATTGTCGACCACGACCGGAGCGCTGATACATCTTGCGCCGAGCGTTGCCTCTTCATCGTCGAGCCCATAGCCGCGCTCGCGGATACTCTCGAGTTCGCGTTTGAGCAGCGACGTCTGCGTAATCGTGTGCGGAGTGAGCCGTTCAAATTTGATAGCGCCCAGGACGTGCTCTTTTTCCTCAGGTGATAGGAAAGCAGCCAGCGCTTTTCCCATGGCCGTGCAATAAACCGGACGCCACGATCCCACGGGCGAAGCCATCCGGAACGGATGCGGGCTCTGCAGCACATCCAGATAGAAGACGTCCTGCCCGTCCAAAGTTCCCAGATTCACAGTTTCACCCGTCACCTTCCACAGATCCTGAAGCACGGGGCGGCTGATTTTTCGGAGCGAGGTCTGATAGCTTACGCCGGAGCCTAGGCGCACCAGCTTCGGCCCGACCAGATACGCCCCCGAATCGTCGCGGAACAAGTAGCCTTCAAACTCAAGATGGGCGAGGAATCGGTAAGCGGTACTCTTGTTGATTCCGGTTCTTTGCGCGACATCCTTAAGCTGCAGCCCTTCCGGCGATGAGTTCAACGCTTCAAACACCCGAAGAACCTTGGAAACAACTCCGACTGGAGCTGATTTCGACTGCCTTGCACGAATCATCCCCACCCCCTATGCAATAGCCGTAACAGACTCCCCTCTTACTTTGCAAACGACTTAGCGGTAATCCCGGCTAGGGACTATATACCTCACATTTTGAGATGTGAAAACTGAATTTTTTATCTTGAAAATCTTTAACCCCCTTGCTATATCGCTTGGGCGCTCGAATTGTGTATTTTATAAAAGTGGTCATTTAACAAGTGGGTGCTTTGCGATGGTTGCGTCAAGCAACGGCATCAAACAAGAACTAGTGCTCAAACTCAGCCCCAAAGACAACGTGCTGGTAGCCCTTTCGGATTTGCGGAAGGGCGAGACGATCGCTTGGTCCAGTTCCAGTTACACACTCGCTACGGATGTACCTGCAAAACACAAATTCGCCACTGAAAATTTGGCTGCCGGCAGCGACGTCATCATGTACGGCGTCCTGGTAGGGAAAGCGACGGAGCCGATCGCTCAGGGCGAAGTCTTGACGCCCCGCAACACCCATCATGAAGCCGCCCCCTACCACGAGAAAACAGAGGAGTATCGCTGGACACCTCCGGAGATCTCACAATGGCGCAAGACTACCTTCCGGGGATACCAGCGCGCGGATGGTCAGGTAGGCACGCGGAATTATTGGCTCGTCGTTCCGCTTGTGTTTTGCGAAAACCGTAACATAGGCGTGCTGAAGCAGGCGTTCGAGGAGGAGTTGGGATTTGCGGCGCCGCAGATTTATCGCCAACAAGTTGCCGACCTCGTTCGTCAATATCGAACGGGCCGCGCAAATGAATTAGATGGCGACGCCACGGTCGCGAGTGGCCCGCCTTCATCGCTTCCTCGTGTCTTCAAAAATGTGGACGGAATCAAGTTCCTGACTCACGAAGGCGGCTGTGGTGGAACGCGGGAAGATTCCGATAATCTTTGCTCGCTGATTGCCGGGTACATCCATCACCCCAACGTCGCCGGAGCCACCATTCTGAGTCTCGGCTGCCAGCATTCGCAGGTCGCGATCCTGCTCGAGCAAATCAAGAAGCGCGATCCGAAGTTCTCGAAACCGCTTCTGCTGTTCGAACAGCAGCAAAGCGGACCGGAGCTCCGCATGATGTCGGAAGCGATCCGTAAGACCTTCGCCGGGCTCGCGGAAATAGATGAGAATTCGCGGCGCACGCCGGCTCCCCTTTCACGGCTGTGCGTGGGGCTGAAATGTGGCGGATCCGACGGTTTTTCCGGCATTTCCGCGAATCCTGCCATCGGCCACACATCGGATATGCTAGCGGCCTTGGGCGGCCGGACGATCCTTTCGGAATTTCCCGAACTCTGCGGCGTCGAACAGGAATTGGTGAATCGCAGCACGAGCAAGGAAGTGGCGGATCGCTTCATTCAATTAATGCGCGACTACGCCGCGAGGGCGAAAGCCGTTCGTTCAGGCTTCGACATGAACCCCTCGCCAGGAAATATCCGCGATGGCCTCGTCACCGACGCAATGAAATCCGCTGGCGCTGCGAAAAAGGGCGGAACATCTCCAGTAACCGCCGTGCTCGACTATCCGGAGTATTCAACCGAACCAGGTCTGAATCTTCAGTGCACTCCTGGCAATGACGTCGAATGCGTCACTGCACAAGTGGCGGCTGGAGCGAGCGTCGTGCTTTTTACCACCGGCCTCGGCACGCCGACAGGCAATCCCATCGCGCCCGTCGTAAAAATTTCTACCAATTCGGCCCTCGCGCAACGTATGCCTGACATCATCGACGTTGATACCGGCGATATCATTCTCGGCAAAACTACAATCGACGAGATGGGCGAACTGATTCTCGAACGCGTGGTCCAGGTGGCGAGCGGCGAAATGCAAACGAAGGCCGAGCTGCTGGCGCAAAATGACTTCATCCCGTGGAAACGAGGAGTGTCCCTCTGAAGAACACCACTCTGAATTCGAATGGCTTCCGGCTCGACGGGAAAACGGTAGTCGTCACGGGCGGCGCCAGCGGCATCGGTCGCGCTATCGCGCTCCGCTTCGCAACAAGCGGTGCCCGTGTCTGCGTAATCGATATTCGTGCCAAGGAAGCGGAGGATACGGTCCGGGAAATTTCGGAAGCGGGCGGCCAGGCGTCCGCACACGAATGCGACGTCACAAATCAGGAAGAAGTACGAGCCACGTTTCAAGCGCTCGCCAAGCGTGGCCGCATCCACACGCTGGTGAACAATGCCGGCATCTCCCACATCGGCAAGCTCGAAGCCACCACAGAGCGAGACTTCGACCGCGTGTTCGAAGTAAATGTGAAAGGCTTCTATAACTGTATGCTTGCCGCCGTGGAAAACATGAAAGCGAACGGCGGCGGCGTGATCCTCAACATGGCCTCCATCGCTGGTTCCTCGGGCTTGGCCGACCGTTTTGCTTATTCGACTAGTAAAGGCGCTGTGATCGCTATGACCTTTTCGGTAGCTAAGGATTACCTCGCATGTAATATCCGCTGTAATTGCATCTCTCCCGCCCGGGTCCATACGCCGTTCGTGGACGGATACCTGCACCAGCATTATCCAGGGCGCGAAGCGGAAATGTTCGGTGAACTTTCCCATTCGCAACCGATTGGCCGGATGGCTGAGCCTCACGAAGTGGCGTCTCTCGCGCTGTATCTTTGTTCTGATGAAGCTTCCTTCTTGACCGGTGTGGACTACCCTCTTGACGGCGGTTTTTTCAATCTTCGTGGCCAATAAATTCGATTTCGCCTGCTCGGTTCGGGGGTAGCGCGTGGATCTGCGCCTGAACGATCACGTCGTGCTCATCACTGGTGGCGGGAAGGGCATTGGAGCGGCGATTACACGAGCGTCGGTTCGGGAAGGTGCCATCCCGGTTGTCGTGGATAAAGATCAGCCGGCATGTGAGAAATTGTTTGCAGATCTGAAGCTCGCCCGTGCGCGCGGGCACTACGTGATTGCCGATCTTCAACAGCCCGACAATTGTGCGAAGGCAGTCGAAGAAACCGCCCAGACTTTTGGCCGTATCGATGCACTAGTTAACAACGCGGGCGTGAACGACGGCGTGGGCCTCGAGCACGGCAGCCCCGAAAAATTCATTGGCTCGCTCCAACTCAATCTGCTGCATTACTACAACATGACGCACTTTACCCTGCCTCATTTGAAGCGCACCCGTGGCTCCATCGTCAGCATTAGTTCCAAGACGGCTGTTACCGGACAAGGAAACACATCGGGTTACGTTGCCTCGAAGGGGGCGATCCTGGCGATGACCCGCGAATGGGCGGTTGAGCTCTTGCCCTACGGCATCCGCGCCAACGCTGTAGTTCCAGCCGAGGTCATGACGCCTCTCTACCAACAGTGGCTCAGCAAATTTCCTGACCCGGAAGCGAAGCTCAAGGCGATCGCCGCTAAAATTCCGTTCGAAAAAAGAATGACGACGCCCGACGAAATCGCCGCGATGGTCGTATTTCTAATTTCCGCGCAGGCTTCGCACATTACCGGGCAGCACATGTATGTGGACGGCGGTTACGTGCACCTCGACCGGGCTTTGACTTAACTGGAGTTGACTTAACGGAGACGCATGGAAAATCCCTCTGCGCCAATCACCGAGCGAAGGTATCTGATTCCTTTCATTCTTGTAACGAGCCTGTTTTTTCTCTGGGCCCTCGGCGTCAATCTCAACGACATTTTGATTCCCCACCTGAAGAAAACATTCAACCTCACCGATTTCCAATCGTCGCTGATTCAAACCGCATTCTTCGGCGGATATTTCCTCGCGGCGCTGCCGGCGGGTTGGCTGATGGAGAGAATCGGATATCGAAAAGGGATTCTGGTCGGCCTTGGAACCTGTGCCCTCGGAGCGCTCCTCTTTATTCCCGCTGCTTCGATTCGCACTTACGGTTTTTTTCTGTTCGCGCTTTTCGTGATGGCCTGCGGGCAAGGCGTTCTCGAAGTCGCCGCGAATCCTTATGTCACGATTCTCGGTCCGCCGGAATCATCCGAACGCCGCTTGAACTTTGCACAGTCGTTCAATGCCGTGGGTGCATGGGTAACTCCGTATATCGGAAAAATCTTCATCCTCTCAGGAATTGAATATTCCGCTGCTGCACTCGCCACGATGACTCCCGAGCAGTGGCAAATCTATTCAGCCTCCGAAGCCAAACGCGTTACCGGCACGTATTTGGCGATCGCCGGAATATTTTTGTTCGTCGCTGTTCTGGTCTATTTTGCTCATCTGCCCGAAGTTCGCGAGGCTACCGGAGAAGCTCTCGCAGAACCGGAAGCCGCACCGCCAACCCACGCCAGCATCTGGCATTACAAGCACCTGATCCGCGGCGTCATCACTGAGTTTTTCTACGTCGGCGCTCAGGTGGGAGTCACGAGCTTCGTAATTCGCTTCACGCAACGCGTGCTTCCCGGCACGCCCGAAAAGACTGCCGCGAATTACCTCTGGTGGCACCTCTTCGGCTTCATGGTAGGGCGTTTTGCCGGTTCCGCAATAATGAAACGAGTCGCACCTGCCAGGCTGCTCGGGATTTTCTCCACCTCCGCAGCCGTTTGCGCCGTCATCGCGATTTTCATGACCGGACCTGTCTCCGTCTGGGCCGTTGTTCTCCTCGGCTTCTTCGATTCCATCATGTTTCCGACGATCTTCGCGCTGAGCATCAAGAATCTCGGCGTCTACACCAAGCTTGGCTCTTCGTTGCTGGTAATGTCGATCATCGGCGGCGCAATTGTTCCCGCTGTCATGGGATATATTTCCGATCGCAGCTCGATTCAAGCGGCCTTTTCTGTTCCGCTTGTCTGTTATGCCATCGTGATCTATTTCTCGTTCAGCGGCTACAAACCGGAGCCCGCCGTCGAACCGAATGCTTGAGCGAGTGCTCGGATGAAAATAAAAATGACAATGTGGCGCGCATGAAATTTCTCGTAACCGGCGGCATGGGCTTCATCGGCCAGTCCGTAGTGCGCAATTTGCTCGCTCGCAAAATTCCAGTCGTCGCAGCCGATCAGTCCGCAGATCCGCGGGCTCTCGGAACTGTCAGCAACTTGGCCGCCAGCACCGGAGCCAGCTTCGATTCTGTTCCGATGGACGTCGGCGATTTTCGCGACGTGATGAACGTGTTTCACAAGCATCCCGACATCACGCACGCGATTCATCTAGCCTATGTGATGGGTCCGCTCGTCGATGAAAATACTGCGCTCTCCACTCGCGTCAACATTCTCGGCATGACCCACATGTTCGAAGCAGCCCTCCACCGCAAGCTCGTTCGACTCGTCTTCACCAGCAGCGAAACAGTCCATGGACCATCGCAGAAACCCTACGGCGATCGCCCAGTGACCGAGGACGATTTCTGCGATCCCGCTTCCCACACTTTTACCTATGCGGTGATGAAGCTCTTGAACGAACACATGGGCCGCCGCTACGTTGAGCTCCACGGGGCAAGTATCGTCTGCACCAGACCTCCGGTCGTTTTCGGTCACGGCCGCAAGCGCAGCGCGGTGATGTGGGCCGAACATTTCGCTTCAAAGCCTGCGATCGGCGAACCGGTTACATTGCCTTTCGGACCCGCAACACGCGACACGTGGATCTACAAAGATGATTGCGCGGAACAGCTCGTGCGCCTCGCGCTCAAGTCTAAGCTCGCTCACTTCGCTTACAACAACGGCGGACAGTCAGTCACCGCCGCCGAGCTCGCCGCCATCGTGAGGAAATGGCTTCCCGGCGCGCAAATCGATTTCTCCCCTGGCCCTGGCACACCACTGATCGACAATCAAGACGGCACTCGTTTGATACGTGAAATCGATTTCACGCCTAACCCGCTGGAGCAGGGCGTTCGGGCGCACATTAACGAAGCACGCGCGTCCAAAGGGCTTCCGGCCGTCTAGTTTGATTTGAGAAGGACTCGCGAAGAAGAGGAACATGCCGCCATTCGTCAGCACGGTCGTGGGCAGTTACCCGCGAAACACGAGCGTCGAAGACACGATGAAGAAACCCTCGCTCACCCGCCCGGAAATCGACGAACTAATAAAATGGGCGACTCGCGATCAAGCCGGTCTCGGTCTCGACGTCATCACCGACGGCGAAGGCTATCGTGAGAACATGTACTACTTCTATCAGAAGCGGCTCGACGGGATCACCTTCGACGGAATGGTCAAGCAATCCTTCGGCACGGCAGGATTTGGCATCGAGTGCGCGCGAGTGATCGGCGAAATAAAGAATTCCCGTTTCGAACTTGCGCGCAATTGGAAACTTGCTCGAGAGGCTGCTCCCGCCTGCTGCCGCGTGAAGCAGACGGTCACCGGCCCGCACGTCCTCACCCGCTTCAGCGTCAACCAGCGCCCGGATCTCTACCCTGACGAGCAAACGCTCTGCCGCGCGTACGCAAAAGTATTAGCGGAAGAAATTCGAGAAGTGATCGCGGCCGGGTGCGACTACATTCAATTCGACGAGCCGATGTGGACCGAGTCGCCAGAGGACAGCCTTTGGTCGGCAAAAATCCTGAATGAGCTGATCGATTCCCTGCCGCGAGTAAAATTCGCACTACATGTCTGTGGCGGCAACCCGCGGCGAAAGCGCATCTATTTCACCAAATATACCGACCTCGTCCCTGCTTTCCAAGAAGTCAGAATCGACGAAATCTCTCTCGAACATTGCACCCTCGGCTACGACCTGATGGAACTCTGGAAGAGCTGGGACTTCAAAGGCGAACTAGCTCTCGGCGTAATCGACCAGCGCAGTGACACAATCGAAAGCGTGGACGTAATCCGCGAACGACTCAATCCCGCACTCGCGCATTTCTCTTCCGATCGCCTCCTGCTTACCAGCGAGTGCGGGTTCGGCCACGTCCCCCTGGGAATCACGCGCGAAAAACTTCGCGCCCTGGTCGAGGCGTGCCAGGGCCTTCGGTCATTCGGGAGATCCTTGTGATCGCCCTCGAACCGCAATCAGCGACTCCGTGAATCACGACTGGTCAGGAAATGTCATCGTTTGCTGTAACCGCGTTTAGCGAGGACTGCGCCGCGAGTTGTGGCGGTTGGGAAATTCGTTGTGTCCGGCCCATGGAGAAGCGTACGATGCCGGAGGTCCGGAATGAAAATTCCGGCTAAAGTCGCGATTTTAGCCGGGACGAACTAGCTCCCTGCCGGCTGGCGGAACTAGTTGCGGGATATCACGTAGGTTCTGGCGAGTGCCAGCGATGAAGTGTCCGTTTTGCTTTTCGGCGCCACTACTGGTTTTGGCGTGCTTTTGTGCCAGCTTCGCCCCTGGGGTTTGGGGCACGGCTTCCTCTCGTTCCTTAACGTCTGAAGAGCGCGGAGTACAAGCGCACGAAGCTGCGACAACTACCATTCCAGGTCCCTTGCGTTCCTTTTTGCGCATGGCCGGCATCAGCCAGAAGGCCTCCCCTGAAGAAGTGATGCCGTTCCTCGCTCGTAGCATATTCCTGCAGGGTTATGAGTCGAAGGGCGGTTTCAAGGCCCACCCAACCGAGTTTCTGATTTTGCTGAGACGATACGTGCAGCAGGCAAGAGAACTGGCAGATCTGGCGGGGACTGATGGCATTATTCATGTCTCTAATTGTGAAGACGGGAAGCAATTGCTGGAAATTCTAGGCTACCGGCCGTCGCTGCCCTGCGGCCGAGGCAGCACTTTCCTTGAAACTGAAGATCCGCGCAGGGCCTTTATTACGATCGACTCCGGGTTCCCGCTGGCGGAACTAGAGAGGACTCTACAGGGAGGCAAGACCTTCTCTTACCCATTCCTCAACTCTAAGGTGCCAATTTTTCTAGCGGAAAGCGATTGGATGGCGGTAAGTGAAGAGGGCGGGAAGGCCAAGCGCAGCGGAGCATTGCTTGATGCGCTTCTGCATGATCCTGCTTTGGCTCGTCTCTATGATGCCTGGGCTCGGATTGACTCGGAAACCCAGTCTGTTCTGTCAGGATCGCCTGGACTGAGCAAATTGCTTCCCTATGCGGCTTCCTTGGATTTCTACGGGAGCTACATTCGCATTCGATCGGGGCGCGTACTGGTACCTGGCGGTCCAGTTGCCGAGTCGGGATGGAAGGACCTGGTGGGCATAAGCCCGCATTCACCGGGAGAATTCGTCCTTCGGCTCATCGCAAAAGACAACGGCTGGCTTGCGGCTTATTTTGACTCGCTCTCACGCGTCCCGCTGGAACAGCAAACGCACTTCGTCGAACCTCCGCGATTGCGGCGCCTCTACGAAGCCCTTCGGGGGAAAACTAATTCCTCCAGCGCCATAGTATCGGTGTTTCGGCCTGACCCCGTTCTTTTGCTGCTGATAACTCGGCTTCAGTGGGAGTCCGACGGCGGTCCGCACGTGCCCGGAAATCTCCAAGCGTGGAAGAGCATTCTCAGCCTGAAAGACAATCTCGCTATTGCCCAGCGCTGGAATGTGGAAATCCCAAGCTGGAACAATTCGGAAGGGTTCCTCGAAGCTCTGTTTGCTCTATCTCGAGTGCGCGCGAAAGGAGGGCCGACGGAAGCCTTTCTTGTGCTGAGCGAACTTGACGGCAGGCGCTCTGGGGGGCATCGCTTGAGCGCTCAAACAGTCGAGCTGATGGCCGGCAAGTTCTCCGACTTCAGAAGCCAGTATTTGATCTTTTCCGAGTTTCCAGAGTTGAGCGATGCGTCCATCACGACCTTCCTAAAGACAGCCGGAGTCCTTGGGAAAATACCCGATTACGCACTCCGAGGGAACGCGATGGGGATCTTTGAAGCCAATGTCGGGCTTTGGCAAATCCTGGCCCGCCAGGGCCAGATTAGCCAGGACAAGCAAAACGATTCATGGCGGGAAACGATCAGACCTTTCGCCCAAGTCTCCTCGTCCACCGATCTTTTCGATGCGGGACGCAACTCACTGGTAAAACTCCTGCGCGCGGCCACTGGCGAACCGATATCCCAGAATAAAATCATCGAATTGATCGCCGGCCCTCACCAAACAGATTCGGAAGGTCAGCGAATTCACAGGGAACTGGCCGACCGGATTCGAGCGGTGCTGGACGATCAGCGCTTGGTTTCTCTCGACACGCTGCTGGCACTTGGCGATGGCCTGAGTGCAACAGCAAAAGGAGCTCCCACAGATAATAGTCTGGTCCAGCTCGCAGAACAACTTAATGACTTTCAAATGCCGCGGCCGATCTTCACTCCTGGCGAGAAGAACGATTTTTCGGGAGGAACTTACAACGAGCGGCACGCCGAGCTGGAGATGCGGACCGATCTTACAAAGGTCCTGAAGTCGGGTTCCCGCGCCGAAATAGAACAGGCCCGCGGACAACTTTCTTCTTTCCTGAGGGACACGCTTGTCGGCATGAACTACGCCTATTACGAACCGCCCGGCGCTCAGGCTCTCCACCATAACCCTCTTCTGATTCGATCCCACGACTTCTCCGGAGAGACTGTTATCGGCATGCAAGAGTCAGTGTGGCTAACTCCTCGGCTGTACGGCGTGGGATCTCCTGCAGGCGGTGGCGCTCATCTCGTCGGATCGCTGGCCGACTTACCCTATGTCCTGGCGCAAATAGAGGAAGATTTCATTTCCCCGGAAAACGTGCAGGCTTTGATCTGGTCCGACTTCGTGCCGTGCGTTTTGACCCATGCCGTTTTGCCGCGTTGGTGGGACGTAAGCCGGAATGAGCTTCACGTAGTCGCTCTTTATCAGCGCGTCGGTGAGGAACTCCTAGCGGCCGCGGCCGAAGATAAAGAGTTCCGCAGCAAAGTGATGAGTATCCTCTCCGACCGAATGGCTCCCCGCAAGTCGGCACAGTTGGAGGATGCTCTGCGAGAAGGACGTCTCCCTGAGCTGTCTTCTACAATCACACCAGCTGATACGTTCTATTTGACAGCTGAAATTCGGCGAAGATTTCCGGAGGAAACAAACTTCCGGGGGGAGGCGGGGCGAGAATTGATAGGTTTGTCTCGCCAGGATCCGGCGGCGCTCGACTGGGTACGATTGTCGCAGGATTTCGGTGTGCCTCATCCCAAATTGGCGGGCACGTATTCTCGCGAACTGCTTAACCTGAGACCATTCCCCACGTTCGAAGGGTATTCCAGTCGACTGCTGGCCGAGACCTGGGATTCGACGAATCTGTATTGGGCCCGCTTGGCGGACGAGATGGGCTATTCACCAGTGACGCTAAATCACCTCGCCCCCGAGCTCACTCTCCGCATGATCACGAAGATTTTTGCCACGGACCTGAACGATTGGCCGGCAATTCTTCGCGCAATGCGAGAAACTGGAGAAGAGTTTCTTAGGGACAAGGTTGCGTCGTTGCCTTCGAATGGTGGTACCCCTCAACCCTAGACAACTTTGGTACGGCCAGAGCAATTCAAAGGCTCGCTCGATCGGCTGCCCGAAAGTGCGGTACGTAGTAATATTGAGGCCCCGTAATGTTAAAGAGATATCGTGTTTTTCTCGGCCTTTTTGTGGAACTGATTGTTCTGTCCGGAACCCCGGCGATAGCCCAGGAGGTCAGCGCGCCGCGTATCAACGTGAAGGTCGACCTAGTACAGTTGAACGTGGCCGTGACAGACAGCAAGGGTAACTACATTACCGGCCTTGGTCCCAAGGACTTCGTCATTACCGAGGACGGCATTTCAGAAAACATCGCTCTTTTTGGGGAGGGCGAAGAATCGGTGCGCGCGCTAATGAAAGCGACGCCATCAGGTGCCGATCCGCCAAATTCCCCCGTGGACCAAAAAAACTCGGGCACATCCGTCTCCGCGAGTGAATTGACATCTCGATTAGTAGAGGGCGCAGACGTATTCGTTCTTTTCGATACTAGCAACTATATGTACCGCAACTTTGCGATCGCCCAGGATGCCATCGCTGATTTCATTCGATCCCTCGAGAGCGCGAACAGGGTGGCCTTCTATTCTTACAGCCGGGACCTTTCCAGAGCCGCCCTGCTCACCTCCGATCGGTCGCAGGTTTTGAGCGGTGTGCGTACGACCGTAGCCGGAGACGATGCGGCGCTTTACAATTGTCTCTTATTGACAATTCAAGACGCGGCTCGCCTTATCGGAAGAAAAGTGATCATTGTCTTCTCAAATGGTCCCGATAACGCCAGCACGGTACCGCCCGAGGAAGTGGCCGAGTTGGCGCAATCGACCGGCACGACGATCTACATGGTGAGTACACAACAGGCGCACTTGGAACCAATCTCCAACGCAGTGTTTCAACGCGTGACCGCTGCCACTGGAGGCAAGGTCTATTTTGCCAAGAACTGGAAAGAGGAACAGAATGCCTTTGCCTCCATCCGCGATGACTTAGCCCATCTTTATTCTCTGAGTTACTATCCACAGCCGAATCCCAACCGTGGCTGGCGCACGATCAAGGTAAAACTCGCGAATGGACAGTATAAAAACTATCACATTCGTACGAGGGATGGGTATCGCCTCCAACATTCTCGATCCTCTTCGAAGAGCGTTCCGTCCGCTCAAGTGGAAGCGAGCCCCTGACTAGCCTTGGCCGATTCGGCGTCGCCGTGCACACCACGACTGTCGTGCCTTTCCCTGAAAACGCTTGGGAGTAAGAACGTCGCGGTCGGGCGGCCCGACGCGCCGGCAAGGCGAGTCCTTACTTGGCGTGCACATTCCGCTCGCTCAGGGGCAGCCGCGAGCACTAGCTCAGCGAACCCACTCCTGGCTGAGTCATGAGTCGCAGCACTTCCCGTCACTTGGCGAGATTGGTGGTGATATACCCTCTTGCAATGCAGTCATCAGACAACGTCCGCGATCTTCGATTCCATCTTCTGAAAATACATCATTCCGGTCACCACCACTGCCACCACTACCGCAGATGAGACTAGCAGCATTCGCCCCGGCGGGTTCCCGGTGCCGGAAAGCGACCAGCGGAAGCCCTCGATTACACCCGCCATCGGGTTCAAACCATAGAGCGGACGCCACTTGGCTGGGACGAGCGAGCTGGGATAGGCAACCGGCGAAGCGAACATCCAGAACTGTACTAAGAATGGAACCACATAGCGCACGTCGCGGTAGATCGCATTCAGCGCCGAGAGCCACAGCCCCACACCTAGCGCCGTAAGCACTGCCAGCAGCAAAAACAGCGGGAGCAACAGCATCGCTGCAGTTGCGTGCATCCGGTAGTAGATCATGATGACGACAAACATCAAAAACGATACGCCGAAATCCACCAGCCCCGAGAGCACCGCCGAAAAAGGCAGTATTAACCGTGGGAAATACACTTTCGTGATTACGTACTGATTTTCCACTATCTTGTTCGTCGCATTTTGCAGCGCGCCTGCGAAGTACATCCACGGGAGCAGCGCGCTGTAATAAAACACCGGGTAAGGCAAACCGCCCGATGGAATATGCGCCAGCTTGCCAAAAAACAGACTGAAGACCAGCATGGTCATGAGCGGCTGAATCACGGCCCAGGCAGCGCCTACCACGGTCTGCTTGTAGCGCACCTTAAGTTCCCGCCACACATAGAAATAAAGCAGCTCGCGATACTCCCACAGTTCAGCGAGGGGCAGGACCCACCACCGCGTCGGCGGCGTAATGTGCACCACCGGCACCTCTGGCGCCGGCGCTCCCGGTGGCTGCCTCACCGAGGATGGCCCGTCAACGTTGACGCCAATCGTGCTCATTCAGAACCACCGTCCGGTTGCGATTTAATGTGCTCGACATCGTCCTGCTCAATATTACGCATCAATTGACCTCTGTGGGTAACGTAGCGCTTCAGAGTTCCGGCGATCTGGACCGGCACTACTGCCACTTGATTGTACGCCGCCTGACGCCAGGAAATCGGGCCGCGAGCGGGAATCAGGTGCGTGCCCCATTGGAAAATAAGTCCAAAATTCCAGAGAATCAGCAGGATGGTGGCGGCTTGAGCGACGAGCCAAGTGCGACGTTCATTCCAGGCGCGCGCGAAATAGTGTGTGAAGCCTGCGAGGCCGAGAACGAAAAGAACGGTGAGGGAGACGAAGAAGCGGTTGCCGAAGGACGAGAGGCCGTCCCAGTCCTGATAACAGCCGATCAGATAGAGGAATGCGACGAAAACGATGATCGAACAGAGGCCGAGAATCTCGTCGCGTTTGCGCAAGAGCCATAATCCGATCACGGCGGGGAGGGTGATGGGAGTCCAGCTGAAGAGGCCGTGATCGGGGGAGAAGCAAACTTTGAGGAGCGCGGGTGAATTCAGAAACCAACTCTCTCCATAACCAAAATCGAAGTAGCCGCCGTAAATTATCTTCTTGGCGACCAGAGTCGGCAGAAAGGCGGCGAAAAGCGTGATTGCAAAAGCCGCGTTTTTCAGAAGCTCGCGACCGAACGACTTCCAATCGTGGCGCGCCAGTTCCTTCCAATAGATGGACAAAGATTCGAGCGCGGGAAGGAGAAGGAGAATTGCGTTCGGAGGATAGACGTCCATCATGAGGCCGCCGATTCCGCCCAGTAAGGTCCATTCAGCCCAGTAACGGCCATCGCGGGTTCGGTCCCAATACCAGACAAAGAGCGCGACGATAAACGCGGAGTGGGAGTGAGACCAGGACGGATTGAAATACATATAAATCGGCAGCGAACTCGCAAACCAAATTCCAAGCGCCGCAAGGAAAGCATATTGCTCGGGGAGATATTTGCGGGCGAGTCGAAACGAGATCCACAGAGAAAGAAAGCCATAGAACGCCGTGCCAAGCGCCATCGACACGACGTACGGTTTGGCAAATCCATCCGGCGGAACGTGGCCGCCGAGAGCGTCATAGGAAAGAACGAAAAGATGGGCGGCAAGTAAAAATGGCGACCAGAGAATTGCGGGGCCGACCGAGAAATGATTGTCTATATGGCCCGTGGCTGTGTACTCCGCCGAAAGAAGATTTCCTGCTGCATCCGTCCTTCCCATGCGGAAGGTCGGGTTGGCCCTGAGCCAGTCTTGCTTGAAATCGAGATTGTGCTGGATGAGCAGAGCCCGGGCGAAGGCGTAGTATCCGACGCCGTCGCCGCGCACCCATGGATTGACGAGCGGCAGGGAGAGGACAAAAAGAAGAGCCAGAATTTTGTCGTAGTGCGAGAGCCTAGCCAATCGGCGTCGTCCTTGAATGACTACCAATTTTGTTCAAGGCCAGAATCTCCGCGCGATTGCGATTGCCTTACGAGGCTGCTTTTGTGTTGAACGCAAGCATATGATCCTGACGATCCCATTTTCGAAGTATCGCGATAATCGAAAGCGGCGGAAGCGGAAGCCACGGATCAATCAGGCGGAAGAGGGGCGTCAATGCGTTCAGCAAACGAATCTGTGCCATTCCGAACGTGCGACGCTTCATTAATTTGCCGTTAAGCCACCACGCAGGCACGCCCGGGCGATTAAACTTCAAAATCTTCTCCACTTGAAATCCGGCTTGTTGCGCGACGCTGGTGAGCTGATCTTCGGTATATCGCCGGTAATGTCCCAGCACTTCGTCCAAGCTGCCGAAGAGTTTCGGACCGAACGGAACCAGGATGATTGCTGTTCCGCCGTCTGCCAGAGCATCATGGATATTTCGCAGAGCGCTGACGTCGTCCGGGAGGTGTTCAACGACATTCAGGCAGACAACCGTGTCGAAATTCTGATCCTTGGGAAAAGAGTCGCTGCTGGCGCCATCGATGTAGGACACATTCATGTAAGGGCGAGTGGCGCGAAGCGATTCAAGGTAGTTCAAATAAGCCGGATTTACGTCAGTGGCCCAATAGGTCGATCGCGGCATCAGGTTCACGGACATGTTGCCGATGCCGGCGCCGATTTCGAGGACTCGATCTCCTACGTGAGGCCTAACGACGTCTGCCATCCATTTGTTGAAGCGCGGAGCGCGATTGATTCTCTCGAGAATTTCTCCGCCCTGGGCGTCGTCCGTGTAGATGCGGCTCGAGAGGCCATAATGCAGGATTGCCCATAGGGCGCGTGCGCCATCCCGCCAGCCAATTTTCTTGCCTTCGCGATAGGTACGGCCTGAATAGCTGATAGGAACTTCAAATACGCGGGCGCCACGCTTTGCCAGCTTGATAGCGAGCTCGGGTTCGACATCAAATGTGGAACTTTCGAGCGGAATGCTCTTGAGCAAATCCGCGCGAACCATCTTGTAGCAGGTTTCCATGTCGGTGAGGTTGAGATCGGAAACCAGGTCGCACAGGAAGGTGAGCAACTTATTGCCAAGCGCGTGGCGGAAGAAGAGAGCGCGCTTGTGCCCGCCGGACATAAAGCGCGACCCAAAAACGGCATCGGCGTCCTCGTACAAGAACAACTCGATCATCTGCAAGAGGTCCCAGGGATGGTATTCAAGGTCGGCATCGTGAATTACAACGAGCTCACATTCGGCGTGCGCGAGAGCAGTGCGAATCGCAGCACCTTTCCCTTGATTTCTGTCGTGCTGAAGCCAGGTCCACTGGAGTTTGCCATCTGGCCGATCCGGCTCGAGTGAATTACGAAAGCGCGCAATGGCTTCGGCTGTTGAATCTTTCGAGCCGTCATTGACCACCACCACCTGTACGCGGTGCAAAATGGGGGAAGTTTCCAGGATTTTCAGGCGTTCGAGGCTCGCTTCGACGAGATACTGCTCGTTGTAAGCCGGCACGATCACGGAGAGGCTGGTGCTCGTCCGTTGCCCATCGGTCTCAGCGGGATACGCCGAACTTCCCGTAGCTGGACGCAACCAACGTCGCTTACTGAAACGCTGACGGGGCGGGCTGGCTTCGACTTGTGTGCTCTCTTGGGTCATCCCGCAACCAATTCTACTAGAGTATTGCACGGGAAATCAGCCTGTGGCGCGCAGAATGCAGTTCCGCAAGCGCTTACTCGCGCGCTCACCTGTGGGTGGTAACCTGCCCGCGTTGGGCTGCTGATGGACAAGGGGGAAGTGTAATGGAACGGTTTCAGATTCTTGTCGCCGATGAGGTGCTCGACGATCTGCGGATGCGGTTACGTCGTACGAGATGGCCCAACCAAGTGCCCGGCATAGGCTGGAAACAGGGCACCGAGCTGGAATGGTTGCGGCGGCTCGTGTCCTACTGGGCCGATGAGTTCGACTGGCGCGTCTGGGAGCGAAAGCTCAACGCGCTCGATCAGTTCACCTGGGAGGGCATTCACTTCGTGCACCGGCACGCCGTATCTGGGCGCGGTGTGCCGCTGATCCTCACGCACGGCTGGCCCAGCAGTTTTCTCGACTACGTGAACATGCTGCCGATGCTCGAGGACTTCGACGTGGTGGTGCCTTCGCTGCCCGGGTATGGATTCTCACCGCGCCCGCTCGAGGTCGGGATTAACTACCGCTACGTCTCCGAACGCTGGCACGGGCTCATGACCGCGTTGGGATATTCCCGCTATGCTGCAGGGGGCAATGACTTCGGAGCTGGGGTGACGACGATTCTTGCGCTGGACCATCCGGAGTCGGTGATCGGGATCCACCTCACCTCACTCGAATCGGACCTCGCTCCTAACGTCGACGACGCGAAGATGTCCGAAGCGGAGCGCTCGTTTCTCGGAGTGAACCGCGGCTGGGACGCGACGGAGCGGGGCTATAGCGAGATTCAGTCCACCAAGCCGCAGACGGTCGGCTATGGACTGAACGACTCGCCGGCGGGGCTGGCCGCATACCTGGGGGAGAAGTGGCACTCGTGGAGCGACGACACGCCACCCGAAGAGTTTCTCTGCGCGACGCTCACGCTGTACTGGGTTACGCAGACCATCACTACGTCGATGCGCGACTATTGGGACAATCGCTGGCAGCCGGTCAAGCCCGCCTACGTCGGCACGCCAACGGCGTTCGGTGTCTTCGCACACCAGACCGTTCCCGAGGGCGAGCCGCCGCGCTCGTATTTGGAGCGTGTGTATAACATCCAGCGCTGGACAGTATTTCCGCATGGCGGGCACTTCGCACCCATTGAGGAACCGGCGGCGGTCGCAGGGGATCTGACCGCTTTCCTCCGCGGCATAAGGTCACGATAAAACCGTCGGATGATGTTTTCCGCGAAGTCATAACCGGACTCGGTGGTTCCGGATTAGTTGAGGGCGCGTGTGAGAAGGCCAGCGAAAATGCCGACGGCCGCGACGGTGGCATAGGTTGCGACTGCTATTTTCCAAGAAATCGTCTTGCCGAGGACGGAAACCGAAAAGACACTGATGATGCCGAGGGTGCAAAGAATCGTTACGACGTAAGGAAGCGGAACACCCTTCGTCATGGCAATGTATGCGATGGCAACGTCAAAAGCCATCGGAACGGGAAGGAATGCTCCAACCAGGGCGACGAGAACGATGCCGCCGAGCGTGACTTGTGCGACGAGAGCTTGGGGCGGAAGAAGTTCGATGACGAGAGCGCCGAGAACAGCAGCGAGTATCATCAACGGAAAGGCGACACGGAAAACGTACCAAAAGCTCTTGAGGAAAGATCGAGCGGTGGAAACGAACGCCTGGCGCCAAGTCTCCAAAACAAGTATTCCGATGGAGCAGGCCAGGGCAGAAGCAGAACCTGGTTGGCGGGAAGCCACAGCAGGTGCGAAGATGAAAATGAGGAAGAGAACGGTGGCGAGCTTGAGCAGCGCGACCGAGGCGGGAAAGAGCGCGAAGGTCATGGAGAGGACCACGACGTTGAGCGCAGGAGAAGCGAAACTAGCAGCGAGCACGGATTCAGTGCTCATGCCAGAAGCGTAGAGTCCGCGCGCGATGGGAGCGACGCAGTTGGTACAAACCGCCAAAGGAACGCCTGCGGCAGCCCCGAAAAGCGCATTCAGATGACGCGAATTCGTCCGGCGGCGACGAACCTTCGAGAGAAAAGTAAGGGCAGCGGGACCGAAGAGGAACGAAAAGGTCATACCGATGCGGTTGGCGTCGAGCCAGTTGATGGTAGTGCGCCAGACACGCGTGGAGATAGGCATAGTGCGATCCACTTGGTAAACAGTCCCAAAAGTGAGAGCGCCCGCAGCCTTGATATGCGTTCCAGCGTGATAGCGCTTTAGCAGAGCTGGGTAGCGCGAACCCACCCAGAATATGCCTGCGATGGCGACCAAGAGAACAACGGTAAGCGTGCGGCTGCGCCAAGAATTGGTGCTGACGGACGTCTGTAGGTGGAGAGCTGGAGCTTGAACTGACATGAAATGTCCCCTTGTCGCCTAGGGCAGAAGGCGAATCGCGGAAATTCGGGGGACTCTACAAAAGCAATGGCGAGGAAGGAATAGTGCAAAGGTATTAGACGAATGCCAGCGAGTGACTCCGAGCGGACGAAGAGACTACATCAATCCCGAATCGTTACAAGCATCCGAGGGCCTTTATTCTTAGTCGGATGCAGCCTGGGCTGCCGCTAATTCATCTTTCGCTGGGACGAGTCTTGCGGCGTTGCGCTTCTTGCTGTGCGCGATCACGCGATCCACGATTTCGACCAGCGGTGTGGCCGGCCGGAAACCGGTGAGGCTTTCGAGTTTTTTGAGAGAAGGAATGCGGCGTGGCATGTCTTCGAATCCAGGTTCATAGGCGCGGTCGTACGGGATGTAAGTAATCGGCGAACCGCTTCCGGTACGTTCCTTGACGACCTGCGCAAGGCCTTCGATGGAGATTTCTTCGTCTGTTCCGATGTTTACGACTTCACCGATGCAGTGATCATTTGCCAGCAGGCGAATCAATGACTCGACGCAATCGCGGACGTCGCAAAAGCATCGCGATTGTTTTCCGCTGCCGAAAACTGTAATCGGCTGGCCGGCGAGCGCTTGCTGAACGAAATTCGGAACCACCATGCCATAGCGGCCGGTTTGGCGCGGGCCGACGGTGTTGAAGAAACGGGCGATCTTTACGGGCTGCTTGCGCTCCTTCCAGTAGGAGAGGGCGAGAAATTCGTCGAGCGCTTTGGAAGCGGCATAACTCCAGCGAGCTTTGGTGGTGGGCCCGAGGACGAGATCCGCATCCTCGTGGAACGGAACCTTGTCGCTCTTTCCGTACACTTCGGAAGTGGACGCAATAAATACGAGCTTTTTCTTCTTCGAGGCGGCGTCCAGGACAGATTGAGTTCCATGGATGTTTGTCTCGAGAGTTCGCACAGGACTTTCGACGATCAGACGCACGCCCACGGCCGCGGCCAGATGGATGACGACATCTGACTCGTCGACGAGCTCCGCGAGGAGGTGTTTGTTCTGGATCGAATCGAAAAAATGATGGAAGCGGTTATTCGATTTCAGATGACGGATGTTCTCGACGCTGCCCGTCGAGAGATCGTCAAGAATGAACACCTCCGAACCCTTTTCGAGAAGAGTTTCAGATAGATGTGAACCTATGAATCCAGCTCCGCCAGTGATGAGATAGCGCATGACAGCTCCGTCGTTCTAGGATTGGCCTGCATCGCCCGGATTGGCTGGGAACCGGGACGTTTTTGCCACGTCTTCGCCGTAACCATAGCCGTAGGCATATGGATAGTAGCGATACGAATAGTAATAATCGGGCGCGCTCGAATCGACGGCGTTGAGTACGACGCCGAGCAGACGGCTTTTAACCGCCATCAGGAGATCGCGCGTCCGACCGAAAGCTTCTTTGGGAGTTTCGCCGCTGCGGACAACCAGCAAAACGCCATCGGTAAGCGCCGAGAGGATGACCGCATCCGTAGCTGCCATCACCGGGGGCGAGTCGATCACGATAAATTTGAAACGCAATCGGAGTTCCGCGATCGCTTCGCGCATACGGTGAGACGAGAGAAGATCAGCGGGGCTTGGGGGAACAGGGCCGGTGGTGAGCGCTTCGAGATTGGAGATGGTTGGATGGGGATAGAGAACCTCGTCGAGTGTTGAGACGCCCGCAAGATACGAACTGAGTCCCACTTCTTTGCCGATGGTCAAATTCAGAGCGCGACGGACGCCGGGTTTTCGCAGGTCGGAATCCATCAGCAGCGTGCGGTCGCCCAATTGAGCCAGGGTGACGGCGAGGTTTACCGCAGCAGTCGTCTTGCCTTCGCGCGGGAGAGCGCTCGTTACCAGAATTACCTGCGGCGGATGATCCGCCTGCGAAAGCAAGAGCGAAGTGCGCAACGCGCGGAAAGCTTCAGAAATTTGTGATTTCGGTTGGACGTACGAGAGCAGTTCGACATGAGGACCGGATGCCGATTGGAGTGCAGCGTCTCCTTTCGCGCTGCGACTGTAATTTCCATTCAAGCCCGGGAGTGAAGGCACCACGGCCAGCGAAGGCAGGCCTGAGATAGATTCGACGTCGTCCGGAGACTTGATAGTGTTATCCAGGTACTCGCGGAAAAGAGCGAGCCCAACGCCACCCACGAGGCCCACCAATACAGCAAGGAGGATATTGCGCGCTCTCTGAGGCCTCGATGGGCTCGAAGGAGTAAGCGCCGGATCGACGACTCGAATATTACTGGATTTCAAGCCGGCGGTGATGCCAGCTTCCTTTAATTTTTGAAGCAGGCCGTCGTAAAGCTGCTTATTCGAATCCGCATCGTGCTGCAGAATCTGATATTGGACAAGTTTTTCGGCCATGTCGTTCGCTTCGGCCTTTTGCCTGTCGAGATTTTGCTGAAGCAGCTCGACGCGACTTTGGGAGGTGTTGTAATCCTGCCCGACCGCCTGAATGAGCGTCTTTCTAGCCTTCTCCAGATTCTCCGCCACTTCCTTTTGTTGTGCTGCGAGTCTGAGAACCTTTGGGTAGTTCGGTCCATATTGGTCGAGGGCTATGAGATACTGCTCATTCAATTCGGACTGATGTCTGAGAAGCTCCTGAATGACGGGATTTGCTTGTGCCGCCGGCAGTGCATCGACATTTCCCGATGTGGCCATGCGATACAGGGCTTCCTTCTCCGCCAGTTGGGTCTGAGCCTCGGTCACTGCTTTATTAAGGTCACCGAGCTTGTCGGTGGTGATATCCTGCTTTTCGTTCGTTCGCCAGATCTGATTTTGCCGCTCGTAAGCGATTCGGGCGTCTTCTGACTTCTCAACTTTGATTCGCAATTCCTCGAGTTCGCCGGAGAGCCAACTGGATGCCTGCGTTGTCGCGTCGTACTTGCTGCGAAAGTTCTGTTCGATGAAGTTCTGCAAATGCGCGTTTACCACTTGAGAGGCGAGCTGCGGATCTTCCGCTTCGAATCCCACCTCGATCAGGCGGCTATTCGGGACTCGACGTACGCTCAATCGGCCAAGAAATGCGCCGAGGATGGCAGGACGCGCCTGTGACGATTTCCCGTGCGTCCACACCAGGGAATTTGCAACCCCGCCGAACTCTGGATAGCGCCCCAGGTCCATCGACTTGATCGTTTGCAGAGCTAAAGTCTCACTCTGAAGAATCTTCGCCTGCGTCTCGAGGTAATTTTCCATATCTATGGCTTCATCGTAGGAAGCGGTCGGTCCTTGAAAAGGCAGAACGCCTTGCGATTCACGATCCACTTCCACGCGAGCGGCCGCCTGGTAAACCGGCTTCATTTTGAAGGAGGCAATCGTAACTACCGTGACGACCGTTACCAGGAAGGTGAGAATCAGCCACTGGTGCTTGCGCAAAATAATGAGATAGTCGAGGAGATGCGGCTCGCGCCGCATTTGCTCCCATGGAAGAACGGAAGGAGCAGGAATCACCGCAAGCGAGTCAGTGGCTTTCCGGTCGCGCGAGACGAGTCTAGGTGCTTCTTCCATTTTGTGAAGGCAGTCCCTTATTGAGCAGGCGGAGGATTATTGTTATTGCTACCACTGCCACCACCGTTGGTCGTGGACCGATAAATCAAGAGACCACTACCGATGCTGACCGCCGCTTCAAGCCCTCGGACAGCAACCTTTTTGGCGATGCTGTCCGGAACATAGAGGATGTCATTTGATTTCATGGCGACGTCTTCGGAAGTGTTCTTTTCGATCTTCTTGATATGCACCGGGATTGCTTCGCGTTCGCCGGTCTTCGGATTTACCCGATAAATTACGGCATCATCCGGCTTTGCGAAGCCGCCCAAACCATGCGCCAGAGCAACGGCCTTCAACACCGTGGGCGGTTCTCCATGACTCTGGATGGCGTAGCCGCCCGGCTGGGAGACGCCGCCGCCGAGCACATAAATAATACCGGCCTTGGGAACCTCGATGACATCGCCGCCGAATACCTGAATGTTGAACGCGGCATTCCCGGTGTTGAGAAGATCCTGTAATTGAATCCGAATTGTCTGTACGCCCGTATCCGAATTAGGCCCGGAAGTTTCGGCCACAGGCCTTACAGCCTCTTGTTGAGTCTTGCGCGTGATCAAAATAACCGTTCCGGCGTTATCGGAGATACCTCCCGCATTTGCCAGAACCTCGAGCAAGGTAGTGGGCCGCAGCAATTGTGTCGTCATCGGGTGCCCTACGGCCCCGAGAATCGTTACGGGCTGGCTGTTTTGCTCTTTGACGAATACCGAGACTTGCGGACGAGACACCAGCCCGCTCTCGATGAGCTTTTCCTGAATCGTTTGTTCCAGTTGAAAGGGGGTGGTGCCGGCCACGCGAATTCTTTCGTGGATAAGAGGGAGAGCTATATTTCCGCTGCTGCTGACCCGAACGTCGCGCGAAAGTTCGGGGACATCAAACACATCGATATGAATGACGTCGCCAGCCCCAATAGGAATATCCGTGACGGTCGGCTTTGCAACCTGGGAAAGCTGTTGAATCCTGTCGTTCGTTTGCTGCGTTGTCTCTTCTTGAGCCTGGCCGAAAGCTGCCTGCAGGGAGAAAAACGCTAATATGAGCCCTATTGAAACAGGCTTGCCCGCCCAGTCCTTCGCCCTTCGGACTGTGACAATCATGAGATAGATGACCCCGTCGAATACTATGCCTAGCGCCAACAGTCCTGTCAATCAACGGGTTTCCATGGTGCGGGATCGTACAAGTAAGACTGGGGTTGACAGGAGGCCACTCAACAGATGAAATGGCGGGGTAGTGGAAGGACAGGCCCAGCCCGAAGAGCCCGCGATACCGATTAGGGAAGCCGGCTCGATGTTATTTTGCATCGCTCAGCGCAAGTACTTAATCAAGATCACCTCGTTCTGCGCTTCGTTGTAGAGCAATTCGTCGGCGAACGCCCGGGCCATGGCAATCCCAAATCCGCCCGGACGCATGCCGAGTTGATCACGCACAACGGCCACGCGCGCGATGGACTCTGCCGAAGTGTTGTGAACCGCAGCGTGCTCAAGACCTTCGAAACTGAACCCTGAGCCAGGGTCCTCCACGCGATACAGCAGCATCCGGGTGTAACGCATGCGGGCAACGCGCACTTTCTGCTTGGGATCGAGCTTTCCACCCCACTCTACGGCGTTGAGAAGCAACTCCCGCAATGCCTGTCTGATTGAGTTAATCAGCTCATGCGGAAGATCCGCCTCCAGCTTAGCGACGAGTGCTTGAGTAGTTTCGGCAGCTTCTCGCGTGCATGAAATTAGCAGTTCCACCCAATTGGGCACTGCGGAAATCACCTCAATTGAGGGAGGAGCCACACCGACAAGGCGCGCTATAAGGTCGTCGTCGGGAGGAGAAGCTTCTTCCGTGGAAGCCGTCATCAAGGCAACTGGAGAATACATGGGCGGCTGAACTGTCACGCTCGCGTGTTTCAGACGAGTTACCGCGGAATGAATAAACAAGGCTCACGCGCTATGGGCATTGCACAGTCCAGTCGGAGGCTCCTCTTAGATTTCTCCTCCGCTTCATGGTAGGGTAGATCGTTGAAAATGCCTGGTTATGCACCGAGGTCGCAGTTCCGCCGCTCCCCTAGCCACCGCAAGCACAATCGCAGAAAAGCAGTGGCGCGGGTTCGAACGCTGATAGCCGCGAGCATCTTTGCGAGTTCGTTGTCTATTTCTGCGCGCGCGCAAGAGGCTCCTGCTGCGGAGACGCCTGTGGTTGTGCAGCCCGGTGCACCGGGGAAGCCAAGTAAGACGCTGCCGTCTTCGACGAGGGCCACGTTGCTGCAACCGTCGCAGGCGGACGTGGAATTCATGCAGGGCATGATCATGCATCATGCGCAGGCCATAGAAATGACTGCGCTAATTTCGTCGCACACGGAGAACAAGGATTTGAGGTCGCTCGGTGCGCGAATCAGCAGCTCTCAGTCGGACGAGATCAAGTTCATGAAGCGGTGGCTCGCAGTTCGCGGAGAGCCGATTTCCATGGCGATGCCCGGCACGCCCGATCCGAAAATGCCAGACATGGACAGGCACATGGATCATCCGGCGCACCCGATGGCTCTTATGCCTGGAATGCTGACGCCTGAGCAGATGGACGCCCTGCGTAAGGCGAAGGGCGCGGACTTCGACCACTTGTTCTTGACAGGGATGATTCAGCATCATAATGGTGCGCTAATTATGGTGAAGGATTTGTTCGACACGGCTGGAGCGGGGCAGGACGCCGAGTTGTTCAACTTCGCCACGGACGCGGACAATACTCAACGAGCCGAGATCAGAATTATGCAGGGTATGTTGGAGAAGAATCCGTCGGAGCCAGACAAGAAACCCTCAGAGGAGAAACGATGAACCAAGTGCAGCGTGTTAATTTGCGTCTGGCCTCCGTGGCCGTGGCCGCGATTCTTTTTTTGTGCCCTCGCATGAGCGCGAAGCAGGAGAAGACTCCTGCGCCACAAGCGCCCACGTCGCAAGCGACCTCGCCCCAATCATCGGCGTCTCAATCTCCGGCTCAAGCGCAGGACGATGACGACGACAAGAATCCATTTGCGCCGGAGCCCGCTGCGCCGCTGCCCGCCGGAATGACGGGATCGAATCCGAACGATCCGCGCGCAACGCTGGCGCCGGGACTCTACGAGGCCGGCGAAACGTCGATGGGTCTGAAACACCTGCTGCTGCTCAAGAAGCCTGACGCATTTCAATTGGGCGCTACTGACCCTGACGATCCGAAGGTGAGCAAAACGATTAGCCAGATGGGCATCCCAATTCCGCTTTCGAAGCTCCCGAAGCCGCTGCAACTGGTGATCGCCCAGCTCGCGTTCTCGAACTCGGACCTTGCGTTTCAGGGTAACCACCTGTTTCAAGGAAACTTTTACGGCCTGAATATTTTTGACGTCTCAAATCCGGCGAAGGCCAGTTTGCTAACGACTATGGTGTGCCCGGGTGGACAGGGCGATGTGTCGGTGTATGAAAATCTGTTGTTCATGTCCGTAGAAATGCCAAATGGACGACTTGATTGCGGCACGCAGGGGTTTCCTCCCGAGCCTCCACCGCCGGCAGGTCAGGAAAAGGACCAGAAAAAAGAAAAACGCCTCCCGGCGGCGCAGAAAGACCGTTTTCGGGGTGTGAGGATTTTCGATATTTCTGACATCAAAAACCCGAAGCAAGTGGCAGCGGTGCAGACTTGCCGCGGCTCGCATACGCACACGCTGGTGCTCGATCCAAACGATAAAAACAACGTATACATCTACGTGTCGGGGACATCATTCGTTCGCCAAGCGGAAGAACTGGCCGGATGCTCGGGAGAAAAGCCGGACAAAGACCCGAATACGGCGCTGTTCCGCATCGACATAATCAAGGTCCCGGTGGTGGCGCCGCAAGACGCGAAAATCGTCTCGAGCCCTCGTTTGTTCATGGATGCGCGGACCGGCGCGCTGAACGGCCTGAACAATGGCGGCAGCCACGGCAGCGAAAAAGAAAAGAAGCCAGCGGACACAGACCAGTGCCATGACATCACGGTGTATTCGGCAATAGGACTTGCGGCGGGCGCGTGTTCGGGGAATGGAATCCTTCTTGATATCAAAGACCCGGTGCACCCGAAGCGTGTGGATGCCGTGAACGACCCCAACTACTCCTACTGGCACTCGGCTTCGTTCTCGAACGACGGCAGCAAAGTGGTGTTCACCGACGAGTGGGGTGGAGGCCTCGGCGCGCGCTGCCGTGCAAACGACCCGAACAAATGGGGCGCAGACGCCATCTTCCATCTCAAGGACAATAAGCTCAGCCTGGCGAGCTATTACAAGCTTCCGGCGGCGCAGGCCGACACGGAGAATTGTGTGGCGCACAACGGCTCGCTGGTTCCAGTTCCCGGGCGCGATATCGAAGTGCAGGCTTGGTATCAAGGCGGCATCTCGGTGATGGACTTCACCGACGCGGCTCACCCGATGGAGATTGCCTACTTCGACCGCGGACCGATAGATCCGAACATGTTGGTGCTGGGGGGCTACTGGTCAGCATACTGGTACAACGGCAATATCTATGGTTCGGAGATTGCGCGCGGGCTCGATGTTTTCGAACTTTCGCCATCGAAATTCCTCACCCAGAACGAAATCGACGCGGCGAAAACGGTGCAGGTCGCTACCCTCAACGTGCAGAACCAGCAGAAAATCGAGTGGCCCGCAAAGTTGGTTGTCGCCAAAGCATATATTGATCAGCTTGAGCGCTCGCAAGCTTTGCCCGCAGACAGAATCGCGGCTCTGCAGAAGGCGATCGAAACCGCGGAGACTTCGCACATGAGCAAGAGCAACGTCGCGAAGTTAAAGCGCATGGCGCCATCCTTGGAGAAGAACGCCGCCACGGCGAAAAGCCCGGCGGATGCCAAACGGCTGGATGCCCTGGCGCAGATTCTGAAGAATCCGTCAGCCTGATCAACGATTCCAGGAATATTGGGAAGGGTTTCCGCGGACAGAGCATCCACGGGTCGCTGGGTTGGTCCTGATTCTAGCTAGATAAGTGTCCAGTTTCAGAGGGGAACACTACACTTCCCGGAATACGTACTTTGCCTTATATCGTACGTAGTATTTCTAGGGAGGCGTTCGTACTCCCCGCCGTTGTCAAGTTCCGGCTCCCGTTTTTATTTTTTCGATGCATCCTTCTCGGACCTTGGAGCTTCTATCGTATAGAAATGAGTCTACGTATAGGGTAAGCTTAAATTGTTGTTTGATATTTTGCATGGCGTATTCTAAAGCAGTGCACACAAAGACTTGTTAATGATGCGGTCGATACGTTCAGCGACTGCCCGAAAATAATCGCCGAACCAGCCCAGAAAACCCTCGCTTCATCTTAAATCATATGATAAACATATAACTTCATAATCAACACTTCCCATATCGTGTTGGACTGAGGGGGACCGTGGAACGAAAACTTCGAGTCCTCGTACTGTGCGAGAACCGGCTGGCGAGAGAATCGATTGCACGGATACTGGAGAAAAAGAGCGATATTCAAGTCGCCGCGGCGATGCCTGTAACAGCGATATCCAAAGAGGAGATTGCAGAAACCAGTGCGGATGTCGTTGTTCTTGATTCACTGCATCTGCTTTTGAACGATCAAATGCCTGTTTCAACACGGGCCTCAGATGAACATCCCACCAAGTTCATACTCATTGCAATGGCAGACGAACCCAAGCATTTCCTGAAAGCAATCCGCTATGGCGCGGTGGGTTATGTTCTTCAAGATGCCTCGGCAGCTGATGTTGTCAGCGCAATTCGAGCTGTCGGTCGAGGAGAGGCGATCTGTCCACCACAATATACCCGGGTCCTGTTTGATTACGTTGCCGTCCGGACGTCAGAGTTTTCAAGGAGCCGAGCGAAATCGAGCACCGGTCTTACGAGCCGCGAACAACAGTTAATCCCCCTGATCGAGCGTGGCCTCACGAACAAACAAATCGCGGCCAACCTAAATTTGTCCGAGCAGACCGTTAAGAATCACGTACATCGTATTCTTACAAAGCTTGGAGTGAACGACCGATTGGAAGTATCAGAAGCCTGCCAAGCTCAACTGCTTGGCATGTAGGCCACCTGCATACCGAAATCGCTGTATGAGCAGTACTGGGGTCGGTATCGGTACCGAGATGAATCGCTTGATGATACCTTACCTAATCCAGTACCTCTCTTGCTGGAATCGCTATTGAACACCGTTCTGAATCACGCCTGAACTCATAGTTCTGAATCATATTTGAACCTACCGCTCGAAATCCTCCGTGCGCATAATCTCGCTCCGAGACGTGAGCCCTGCGGAGTGCATAGATGAATCCCATCCGAGTGTTAGTTGCAAACCGGCCACGACTGATTCGGGAACTGCTGATGGTGACGATTTCCGATCAACCCGATATCGAGATCGTGGGTGAGATTCAGGACGAACAGGAACTGGCGAAGGCGATGGAAGAAACGCGTCCCGATTTTCTGATCGTGGCCCTTGAGAAATCCAATCGTTTACCTGACGTTTGCAAGACAATTCTACACAACTATCCACAAGTCCGAGTCATCGCCATCGCGTCTGATCGCAACATATCCATGTTTTATTGGACTTCGTTGCACATAGAGTCAAATCAGATCGAGACGTCCGAAGCGGGGGTCCTCAGTGCAATTCGCGGAAAAACTCAATCCATGAATACATTGCAATGATGGCGCGTGAAACGCAAGGCGCGGACGCGGAGACAACTCGAGTGTCAATTAAATACATGTTCAGAACGGCTGCGATTCTGATCGCTATTTTGTCCGGTTGCATCGGTACACCGGCGCAAAATCAGCGTCCTGCTCCCATGCCGAGCTCTGATCTCGGCCGCGCCAATCTAAATCGGGTGTCGGCGTCTGCAGCGGAAATCAAAGTTGTGCTGCTCAAGGACCCAGGGCTAATGGTGGAGCTGAAGCGGTGGGTGGCGAAGGACGCGACGGACCACGGTCAGATTCTCCGAGACGAGGATATGACTGACGACGCGATCTTTGATCGATTGACCGCGGATATTCAGTTCAGATCGACAGCGACCCTGCTCGTCCAGCGCTACGGCTATCTGGTTCCAAAGTTAAATCCAGACTCGGATGCAGGCAAAGAGCACGAACTGCTTGTCCAGGAGCGGGTGAAGTGGGCCGCACAGCATGCCGAAGAGGGCCGCGCCAAGGCTCACGCGCGGAAGGAAGAAGCGCTCGAAAAGGCCCGTGCGTGTGAAGAGCAAGATGAGCAACTTTGTCCCGATTTACAGCGCTCTTCAAGGCCATCGCCCAGGGCTGGCTATGAACAGGGCCAGGACCAAGATAACGGGACGGGAGATCTACCTTCTAGAAGTAATCCCACGTACCCGGATCTGACGTCTCCCTCGCCGGGCACCACAGGCCCGCTCGAACGCGCTCAGCTTATGCAGACGTCGGGCGATGGAAGCGAAATCTCGCAGCTTTCGGGCGGAGAGCTACTTGGTTCTGGCGGGTCTCCGGGCGGGATGATGCTCCCCGGGATGACGCCTGACCTTATGCAGCAGATGGGGGGGGGAACCACGGGTCTCTCGTTGGGTGCGGGCGCGTCAGCTGGCACGCGGAGCGGGGGAAACCTCGAATTGCAGAGCGCTTTATTGGGACTTTCCGCGAACGATTCGGGATCGGACGCGCCGACCTTCGATGTACTCGAAGCGAATCCCATGAGCAATTCGGCTGGCTCTCCTCCGTTCCGTAATTCGCCGGATGGGGCTGGGCAGCCATTTAGTGAGTCGGGCAAGCGAAAGGAAACGCTACAGCCGGCAGCGATGATCCGCCAGCCGAGTCCGTACAACGACATTCCGTCCTTGTACGAGATGTACGTGCAGGCAGTGCCTCGTCCAGCCATGCCGCGGCGCTTCGGAGTCGACGTTTTCGAAAACCGACGCAGAAACTCACGAGTCATTCCGATGGACCTTCCGGCAGGTCCCGATTACGTCGTAGGACCGGGCGATGGTCTATCGTTCGATTTGTGGGGTAGCGTGTCTCGCCGCTTCACGAGGACTGTCGATCGCGAGGGCCGAGTAAGTTTGCCCGAGGTCGGACCCGTGCAGGTGAGTGGCCGGAGCCTCGCTGATGTGCAGGAGAATGTGCAGCAAATCCTGCGAACGCAGTTTCGTGATGTTTCCGCCGACGTTTCTCTCGCGCGGCTCCGGACTGTTCGTGTGTACGAAGTGGGAGATGTGGCGAATCCCGGCGCCTACGACGTCAGCTCACTGTCGACCCCTCTGAATGCTCTGTTCAGCGCAGGTGGGCCGACGTCGAGGGGCTCACTACGGATCCTGAAGCACTATCGCGGAAACCAACTCGTGCAGGAGGTGGATGTGTACGACCTACTGCTGCATGGAGTGAAAGGCAACATCGCGCGTCTGGAGAACGGCGACAGTGTGCTGGTGCCGCCGATCGGGCCCCAGGTGACCATCGAGGGTATGGTGAGGCGCCCGGCGATTTACGAGCTGAAGGACGAAAAAAATCTCGCGAGTGCTCTCGAGCTGGCGGGCGGGCTGCTTCCGACCGCGGCGCTGAGGCATATCGAGGTCGAACGCACCATGGCGCACGAGAAAAAGACGATGCTGAGCTTCGACATCTCCGAAGCAGACGCTCAAGAATTAGGGGATGTGACGAAGAAGCTCGAATCTTTTGAGATCAAAGATGGCGACCGCATCCGGGTGTTTCCGATCGCGCCGTACAACCAGGACGCAATTTATCTCGAAGGGCACGTAATCCGACCGGGGCGCTATTCATACCGTTCGGAGATGCGCGTTACGGATGTGGTGGCGTCGTACAAAGATCTGCTTCCGGAGCCGGCTACACAGTACGCCGAAATCATTCGGCTGAACCAGCCGGATTATCACCCGAGCGTGGAGAGCTTCGACCTTGCCGATGCGCTGGCGAATCCCGAACAGGCTCCGATGCTTCGGCCGATGGACACGATCCGCGTGTACAGCCGGTTCGACTTTGAGAATCCTCCGGTGGTATCGGTGTGGGGCGATGTGCGCACTCCGGGAACGTTCCAGACTGCGGGTCAAATTCGTCTGATCGATGCGGTGCACATGGCCGGAGGGCTGGGACCGGACGCACAAACTGGAGACGCGCAGGTGTTTCGCTATCTGCCAGACGGAAAACTGAGGATCTTCAGTGTCAGTCTGAGCGGTGCGATGAGGGGCGAGGCCTCTGCGAACATCATGCTCGAACCTCGCGATCGCTTGCTGATTCATCGAAATCCCGACGCCGTGGAACCCGCGACAGTCAATGTGGAAGGCGAAGTCGGCAAGCCCGGCCGCTATCCGTTGACAACCAATATGACGGTTGGAGAGTTGCTCAAGGTGGGAGGCGGACTCAAAGCCAGTGCGGACGCACAGACGGCTGACCTAACGCGCTATCAGTACGACGGCAACACGCTAACTGGACACCATGAAGCCATTTCAATTTCGGCCGCGCTCGCGGGCGACCCAAGATCAAACCCAACGCTGCACCACGGTGACGTCCTTACCGTCCGTCAGCTTCCTGATTGGAACGATCTTGGCGCGTTAGTCACGATCAAGGGAGAAGTGAACCATCCAGGTTCGTACGGTATACGGCCGGGCGAGCGGCTGAGTTCGGCTCTCGAGCGAGCTGGAGGATTCCAGTCTGGTGCCTATCCCTACGGCGCGATTCTTCAGAGGGCTCAAGTGCGTGAATTGGAAACCAAGCAGCGTGACGAAACGATTTTGAGGGTTAAAGACCAACAAAACCTGATTGAGGCCATGCCGGAAGCGGATCTGCGGCAGAAGCAAGTAAAGGAAGCTGCGCTCCAGCAATACCGGACAACCCTTACTCAGCTGAGCGCCAACCCGCCTGTAGGACGAGTGGATATCAAGATATCGTCAAACGTCGCGGAGTGGAAAAACACCACAAACGATGTTCAGGTTCGTGCCGGAGACATGCTGATCATTCCGAAAGCTCCGAGTTATGTGATGGTAACAGGCCAAGTATTCAATCCGACCGCCGTTTCTTATCGCCCGGGGAAGAGCGCCAAATGGTATCTCAGCCAGTCGGGAGGCCCGACGCAGATGGCGAACAAGAAGGCGATCTTTGTGATTCGCGCGGACGGATCTGTCATCGGGTCAAAAGACAGTCCGTGGAGCGGGAGTTCGCTGGGAGCGGTTTTGCATCCAGGAGACACAGTGGTGGTACCGGAGAAGGCGATCGGTCCCGGCGTGAATTGGCAGAACGTCTTCGCCGCGGCTCAAGTTGCCTCGGCGATTGCGAGCGCGGTGTTTATAGCGGTGCGGTATTAGTGGAAACGCAAGATGACCCGAGGGTGGATGGGAGCGGCGGCTTGGTTCGTTCTTACGGTCGCGGCTGCGGCCACCGGGCCCGCCTGCTACTCGTCGCCTCAAGAGGGTACCGATGAGGCGGTGCTACAGGAAAGCACAAGTACGCATCGGGTTCAAGATTCGGATGCTGCGGTTCAGTCTGACCCAAACGCTGTGAGGTCGGCAGAACACGAGAACTCAGTCGGCATTCGCTTCATCGAGCACCTGGCGCAAGATCAGCGGGCTATCTGGACGAGTCCGGCGCACTTGCGTCTAGCGGACGCGGATTGGTTGATACCACTCGGGATCGCGACGGGCGCGATGCTGGCGACGGACACGGAATACAGCAAGCATCTCTCGAATTCGCCCAGCCGGTTGAAGTACAGCAACGATTTGTCAAATTACGGACTTGGCGCAATGGCAGGAGTAGGCGCTGGGCTCTACCTTTGGGGTGAGATGGGGCACGACGAACACATGAGCGAGACCGGCTTACTGGCCGGTGAAGCGGCGATCGATAGCTTCGCCGTCACCTATGGCTTGAAATATGCACTTGGCCGGCAGCGGCCCCCGACGAACAACTACCAAGGAAACTTCTTCAGTGGAGGCGATTCATTTCCGTCCGAACATGCGGCGGCGGCGTGGTCCATCGCAAGCGTGATTGCGCACGAGTATCCCGGCCCACTCACGACCTTGCTCGCATACGGCGCCGCGTCTGCCATCAGCGCTTCACGAATCACGGCTAAGCAGCACTTCCCGACGGACGTCCTGGTCGGAAGTGCGATCGGTTGGTTTGTGGGGCAGTACGTCTATCGCAAGCACCATGACCCCGAACTCGGAGGCGGTGAGTGGGAGAGTTACGCAGAGTCCCACGACGAAGGCCCTGGCCGGAAGTCGACGAGCATCGGCTCTCCTTACGTCCCGCTTGATAGCTGGATCTATCCCGCGATCGAACGACTGGCAGCGCTTGGATACATTCACACGGAGTTTCTCGGGTTGCGTCCCTGGACCCGCATCGAGTGTGCTCACCTTGTGGAGGAAGCTGGCGATCGAATCCGCGGGGAAACCGAAGATCCCCGAGACGTGAAGCGGCTCTATGAGGCATTGGCGGAGGAGTTCAGGCAGGATCTGGATGCGGCGGCAGGAGGGAAGGAGCGCTCTGCGAAAGTCGAATCGATCTACACGCGCACGATGGGAATCGACGGCAAGCCTTTGAACGACAGCTATCACTTCGGTCAAACGATCATCAACGATTACGGCCGGCCATATCAGGAAGGGTTCAACACCGTCGATGGTTTTTCGGGATACGCAACCGAAGGCCGATTCACGCTGTACGTCCGCGGCGAATACCAGCATGCGCCCTCGGCAGCAGCGTACTCCGATACGGTACGCAACGTAATTGCGAATGTTGATTTCAACCCCGTACAACCGGCCAATCCTATCGCTGCGGTGAATCGGTTTGAACTGCTTGACACCTACGTCGGAGCCAGCCTTGGAGGTTGGAACCTGACGTTTGGAAAACAGAGTTTATGGTGGGGACCTGACCACGGCAGCGAGCTCATTTTCAGCAACAACGCCGAGCCGATCTATATGTTCCGCGTGAGCCGCATCACTCCTTTTACGCTTCCCTGGATTTTTCATTGGCTCGGGCCGATGAAGACAGAAGCCTTCTTCGGGAAGCTCTCGGGCAATGAGTTTCCTCCGCGTCCGTTGATCCACGGCGAGAAGATCAGTTTTAAGCCGACTCCAAACCTGGAATTCGGATTCGCCCGTCTCTCGGAACTAGGAGGGGTGGGCCGGGCACTAACGCCGGCAGCCATTTTCAACAGCTATTTCAGCCTTCAAAATTCGTTTCGCTACGCGTCAAACGACAATCCAGGAAAACGAACCGGGGGCTTTGATTTCTCCTACCGACTCCCATTTTTGCGCAACTGGCTGACGCTCTACCTCGATTCGCTTTCGGCGGATGACGTGTCGCCCATTGCTGCGCCGAGGCGCGCGGCGGTGAATCCCGGTTTGTACTTGAGTCACGTACCGAAACTTCGCCAATTGGATTTTCGAGTTGAAGCCGTGAACACCAATACCGTCCATTCGACTGTTCCCCATAACCACCCTGTAAATGGACAATTTGTTTACTGGGATGAGTTCTACCACGACTTGTCTACAAACAAGAACAACATCATTGGGAGCTGGATCGGAAGACAAGGCCAAGGCATTCAAGCGTGGAGCACTTACTGGTTCAGCCCTCGCAACAGCATTCAACTGGGGTATCGGCACGCAAAGGTCGCGAGCGACTTCATCCCCGGGGGCGAAACGTTGAATGACGGGTCGGTCTCCGTGAACTGGTGGGTGCGCACCGACCTTAGCGTCTCGGCATTCGTACAGTACGAGAAATGGCTAGCGCCCGTGCTGGCGCCGGGCCCACAGACGAATTGGACCACGTCGGTTCAGGTCGCTTTTTGGCCTCGCTCGTGGAGCAAGTAAAGAACATCGCTGGTGGGAAGATTGAGAGGATCTTAAAGTGACGCCCACGGCCACTAAACCGCAGCCAGAAGTCATGGTTGACCCTGATTCTCGGGGAGACTTTGAACCAACCCAGGACCCACGAATCGCGCGAGAGCAAATGATTGCGCGCTTCCGCACTCTGTGGGCCGAGCGGAGGTTCCTCTTCCGAGTGACAATAACAGCGCTTCTCGCGAGCACTCTAATCGCCTTTCTGGTACCCAGCCGATATGAATCCACCGTTCAATTGATGCCACCCGATTCGCACTCCGGTGAGGGCCTTTCGTTGTTGGCGGGACTGGCTGGCGGCAAACAGTCCGATAGCCTCGGCCTCCTCGCGGGAGATTTGCTTGGTATGAAGACGACTGGTGCGCTGTTCGTGGGTGTCTTGAAGAGCCGGACCGCGTTGGATCGGATTGTCGACCGGTACGACCTAAAAAAAGTCTACGGAGAAAAGCTGGAGCTGAAGGCTCGCGAAAAGCTAGCGGAGAGAACAGACATCTCGGAAGATCGAAAAAGCGGAATCATAAAAGTGACAGTGACGGATCGCAATCCGAAGCGCGCTGCGGCGATTGCCGGTTCCTACGTCGACGAGCTCGACACTCTCATGGCTCAACTGACGACATCATCTGCGCATCGCGAGCGTGTGTTTTTGGAACAGCGTCTTGCGGGCGTGAACCAAGATCTGGGGAGCGCTGAAAAAGAGTTCAGTCAGTTTGCCAGCAAGAACGCAACGCTCGACATCACAGAACAGGGCAAGGCGATGGTCATGGCCGCAGCCACGCTGGAAGGCCAACTGATCGCTGCACAATCGGAGCTCGAAGGGCTCAAGCAGATATATACCGACAGTAATGTGCGGGTCCGCTCAGTGGAAGCACGTATCAGCGAACTGCGAAAACAGCTTCAAAAAATTGGCGGAAAGGCCGGCGAAGCCCCTCCGGGAGATGGCGAGTCAACCTCCGACCTTCCATACCCCAGTCTCCGCCAATTGCCAGTTCTTGGCGTGCCATTCGCGGATAAGTTTCGTCAGTTAAAAATACAAGAAGTAGTTTTTGAAACCCTCACAAAACAATATGAAATAGCAAAGGTCCAGGAAGCGAAGGAAATTCCGACGGTCAAGGTGTTGGATCGACCGGAGGTGCCGGAGCGGAAGTCCTTCCCACCGCGACTGCTGCTGACGGTTCTAGGGACGTGCGTGGCATTTCTGGCCGGTTGCATGTGGCTGTTCGCACGGCGGTACTGGGATGCGATAGACCCTGAAGATCCGGGGAAGCAGCTCGCGATCGATGTTGCTACCGCGATGAGAACGGAAGCAGCACGGCTGGCGCCAGCTGGCGGGATGTTGCGCAGCATGGCTGGAAAGCCGGAGACGGAAAATGGCAGCGAAACGGTTGAAGAAGAATCTGGGCGTGAGAAGACGACTGACAAACGAGGAGAGTTTGCAAGCGCAGAGCCGAAATTGTCTCGGGCCACAGGCAAGGGCCTTGGTTAGTTGAATGGACGGATGGGAGGAAGGATGAACTGGAAACACTCACGTGTTCTTGTGACGGGGGGAGCATCGTTCATTGGCTCGGCTCTGGTGGACGCGCTGGTCGAGCGGGGAGCCCGCGTCCGCGTGGTGGACAACCTGTCGAGCGGCAAGCTCGAGAATCTGCAGGGGCGCCTGGACGGTGGGGAGATTGAGTTTGTCGAAGCGGACTTGCTGGACGACGGTGTGGCCCGAAAAGCAATACGCGGGATGGAGTTGATTTTCCACCTGGCTGCGGATCACGGGGGACGCGGCTACGTAGACATGCACCAGGCTGCTTGCGCGGGCAATCTTACTCTGGACGGGCTGGTGTTCCGCGCGGCGGCACGGGAGAACGCGGGGAAAGTGGTTTTCGCTTCTTCCGGTTGCGTGTATCCCAATTACATCCAGACAGATCCGGGCGAGGTTCTCTACCTAACGGAAGACAAGGCCGGCCCACCTTACGATGCAGACAATCTGTACGGCTGGGCCAAGCTCATGGCAGAGATGACGCTCACAGCGTATTACCGCGATTATGGTCTGAAGGCAGCATCCTGCCGATACTTTACGGTGTACGGTCCTCGCGGGCACGAGAACCACGCGGTCATCGCGATGATTGCGCGTGCTTTTGTAGGGCAGGATCCCTTCGTAGTTTGGGGCAACGGAGAACAGATTCGGAACTGGACTCACGTCGACGATATCGTCTCCGGCACCATCCGTGCGGCAGAAGAAATCGAAGACGGCACCGCGGTGAATCTGGGCACAACGGAGCGCACACGCGTCATCGAGGCTGCCCGCGAAGTCCTGCGCCTCACGGGTCACGACGCGCGAATCGAATTGCATCCAGAGATGCCGACGGGGCCGATGAACCGTGTTGCGGACAACTCGCTGGCGAAGAAGCTCCTCGACTGGGAGCCCAAAGTGAAGTTCACGGACGGGCTGCACAGCACCCTCGATTGGTACTTTTCTATCAAGGACCGCGCGAGGGTTGCCGCGCAGCTGGACACATTGCTGACGGAACGCATCGCAGGGGCGCCGCGCGGGACTCCGGCCGCTATCACGGCCGAATGAGTCTTTTTGATCCAGGTGAGCTGAAACAATTCTGATGAACGGAACTGCTGCACGTCGATCTCAGGCTTCCGCGACTTCCCCCTGGGGGCCGCCGCTCGGACTTGCGGCCGGAACCGGACTCCTTGAGGCGGGGAATTACGCAGCACGGGCTGGCGTCCATAGGAAGTGGGGTGGCCCTGTCGTACAGACCACATACGCGGCCATCGACATTCTGCTGGTATGCGTGGGAGGAGTCATTGTCTTCTTGCTGCGGTTTGGCTTGGAGAATCCTTTCGCGGCTGGCGCAACTCCACGAGAACCACCACTTCATAGGATTTACTTGCACGGTTACCCGGGGTTTTTGTTGCTCTACTGCGGACTTATCGTGTTGGCTTGCATTAGCGAGAACTTGTATCGCACGCCGCGAGAAATCACATCGTTCGTGGAATCGATGCACGTGGCCAAGGCCGTTGTACTGGCAACGACGCTCTTGGTGCTCTTCATTTTCACGTCGGGCAACAAGGAGATATCGCGGCTGGTGGTGTCTTCTGCCGGAGCCCTGAATGTGCTTTTGCTCGCGGGATGGCGGTACGCAAAGCGGCAGTACATGCTGCACCGCGCCACGCGTGGCAAGGGGCTTTCGCGCATCTTGATTATCGGTGCAGGCCAGTTGGGCCAGGCCTTCGCGTCGTGGATCGAACGCAACCGGCACCTCGGCTACACGTTTTGCGGATTCGTGGATCCTCATCCGAATGGCGACAAACGCGTGCTGGGTTCGCTGCGCGATCTGCGAACCGTGGCGCTGGCGCAGTTCGCGGACGAATTGTTCATCGCGCCTCCGGCCGATGCGCTGATGGTGAAAGAGGCCTTTCTGGAAGCGCGGCGTCTGCGCCTGCCCCTGCACGTCCTGCCCGACTTGTACGATGGGCTCGCTTGGCGTGCGCCTCTGCACTATGTCGGGGGTTTTCCGGCGCTGAATCTGCACGGGGAACCGATACCCGCCTTTGGCCTAGCGACCAAGCGGGCCATGGACATTCTGGTTTCTTCGCTGGGACTTGCAATGTGCTCGCCCGTTTTGGCGCTTGCGGCGCTCTGGATTCGCTTCGATTCGCCCGGGCCGGTCATTTACTCGGCGCTGCGGGTCGGCAAGAAGGGAAGGAAATTCCGCTGCTACAAGCTACGCACCATGGTCGCCTCGGCGGACGCGCAGAAGGAATCTTTGCGCGCTTCAAACGAGAGGCATGGGCCGTTTTTTAAAATGAAAGACGATCCGCGGGTGACTGGCTGCGGAGAGTGGCTGCGAAGATTCAGCGTGGATGAGTTGCCTCAATTGGCAAATGTACTGCTCGGCGACATGAGTCTGGTTGGGCCACGCCCTCATCCGCTCGACGATTACGAGCGCTACACCATCGAGCATCTGCGGCGGCTCGACGTGAAGCCCGGCATCACTGGGTTATGGCAGGTGAAGGCGCGGCACGATCCGTCGTTCGACGCAACCATGACGCTGGATCTGAACTACATTGAGAATTGGAGCCTGCGGATGGACATCGGGATTCTGTTGAAAACGATTCCCGCGGTGCTGCGCGCGGGAAGGAAATAAACGTAGCACCCGGGGCACGCTCCCGTTTTTGTAACTGCCACCTTTGGAAGAACCGTTGGAATTTGAGGGATCAAGTGACTGGACAGTTTAGTTAGGGGAAATCAGTGGCGAGGGACCTGCGGGCCGAACAAGAAGTCGAATGGGAGGGAGCCGGGATCCCGACTGAAGTTGCGGCGGCCCCTACAGTCGCGAAGCCGAGCGAGAAGGTAGTCATAACGGGCGAGCGGCTGCGCGCATGGGGATGGCTTTCGGCGTTGTCGCTGGTCGACCAGGGCTTGGCATCGGGCGCTGGTTTCGCAGTGAGCCTGCTACTGGCGCGGTGGATGGAGCCGGAAGTGTATGGTGCGTTTGCGGTGGCGTTCGCAGGATTCCTGTTTGTGTCCGGATTTCACAACGTGTTGCTGCTCGAACCAATGAGCGTGATGGGCCCTTCGCGGCACGCGGCACGGTTGCCGGGGTATTTCCGGGCGCAGATTGCCGTGCATTTCATTCTCGTCGGGGCGCTGTGTGGAGTGTCGCTCCTTGGCGGCTTAATTCTTTGGAAAGTGATTCCGCGAAGCCCTCTGCTGGGCGCGATGCTGGGAGGGGGCTTGGCGCTGCCATTTCTCCTGCTGGCGTGGCTCGCGCGGCGAATGTGCTACGTGATGCAGCGGCCCTCCACGGCAGTGCTGGGGAGTGGACTTTATCTTTCAGTGGTGGTTGCGGGACTGTTTGTGCTTGCGCATTACGGCTGGCTGTGGTCATTCACGGCATTTCTGCTAATGGGCTGCGGAAGTATTCTGGCATCTGGGCTGCTCTTTTGGCGGCTGGGATTGTTGAAACGTGGACGAGCCATCGAGACTGACGTTTCGTGGCGCGTGACGTTGCGGGAAGACTGGACATACGGGCGTTGGCTGGTAGGTAGTGCCTTGCTGTATCCCGCTGTAAGCCAGGCGCAGATTATTTTGATCGCCACACTTCTAGGGCTCGGCGCAGCAGGGATTCTGCGAGCGATGCAACTGCCTTCCCTCGTGATGACGCAGGTGATCACGGCGACAGGATTGCTATCTCTTCCGGTTCTATCAGGAGACTTTGCGCACGGGAGCTTCGACCGTATGCGCCAAAAAGCGATGTTGGTGAGCCTCGGCCTGGCAGGAGTGGCTCTCTGCTTCGCGGGTTTCCTTGCGGTCTTTAGCGTACAGGTGGAGCAGCTGCTTTTCCGGGGGAAGTACATTGATCAAGCGTGGCTGATATCTGTTCTCGCACTGATCCCTGCGGCCAGCGCGTTTTCGACGGGCTACTCGATGGCGCTGCGAGCCTCCCAGCGGCCGCAGTTCGATCTGTTGGCAAACATTGTCGCTGCACCCGTGGGACTTTTCTCGGCGGTTCTTTTCATACATTGGTGGGGACTTGCCGGCGCAGCTGGCAGCCTGGTTCTCGGCTTCGTCGTACTCAGTGGCGTAACCTTTGCGTGCTTCCGAAGTCAAGGATCGGGGCGAGTATGAGCCAGTTTGTGAATACTCTGGTACAGATCGCGCATTCGGAGAGCGTCGGTGTCCTTCCGGGGATTGGGAGGCATCTGCAGTGGCAGTTGAGGAAGTTGTTTGGCCGATTTCCGTGCGAGTTGAAGCTCGGGAGTTCCAGTCTTGTAGTCGACCGGCCTGGCGGGGTGGCGGCGCTGGTGAATGCCATGGGCCAGTACGACTATAACAATATGAGTTTGCTCCAGCTGCTGCTTGATGATGGAGGCACCTTCATCGACGTTGGGGCAAACATCGGTTCGTACGCGCTGATTGCGTCTGAAAATACAAGGGCGCAGGTCATCAGCGTCGAGCCACATCCGAAAACATTCGCGCTGCTTGAGAGGAACGTCGCGCGCAATGGGCGGCACAACGTGAAATGCTTGAATATCGCGTTGTCTTCGTACGACGGCGAGGCTGATCTCACTGATTACTTGGAACCCTCACTCAATCGAATAGTTCCGGATGGAGAATGTGCCGGGCAGAGTTTGAGAGTTACGACCCGGCGGTTCGACGCGCTGTTCAAAGAACTCGGAGTCGAGCCTGACTTCGTGAAGATCGATGTGGAGGGACACGAAATCGGCGTATTGAATGGAATTGGAGATATGGCCGCAGGCATAAAACTATTCTTCGTTGAGAGATGGGAGCAGAAAGAACTCAAGGAATGGATGAGAAGAGAGAGCTACGAGGGACCATTTTTTGTCAACTACCGCGCACGGACCCTTGTGAGCCGTGCACAAAAGCGCCCGGAAGATGCGGTCTTCATGAATCATCTGACCACGCTTGCCCTCGCGAGGAAAGGGTTCGCGATTTCGGCTTCCCCACTCTGCGCCGATGAAAATGACGAGCGCAACAGGTCCGGGCGCGTAAGCCGTGAGTAAGAAGCCGAAAGGAGCATGAATCGATGACCGCTGCCCTTCAGCAAATCGTTGAGCCAAAACCGGAGGTCGTGCGAGCGCGAGTCGCTCTTTTGACAGTCTTGGTGAGTCCCTATCGGCATCCACTTTTCAAGTGCCTGCAGTCGCGTCTCACAGAACTGTTGATTCTGTGCTCCGCCTCGGCAGACGAAGCCTGCCGTCCATGGACGACTTCTTATGCAGATTTGCCATCCTTCGTTCAAAGAGGATTCAAGCTCAGGTGGAAGCGTCGTCATCCCCACGGATTCTCGATACCCTATTACGTCTATCTGCCTCTCGATACGCTTCCACGATTACTCCATTTCCGGCCGGATGTTGTGATCTCCGGTGAAATGGGGTTTCGGACCCTGCAAGCGCTGGCTTACCGAAAACTCTGCCCCCGGTCACGGTTGATTGTGTGGGCCACGCTTTCTGAGGTTTCCGAGATGACCCACGGAAAGCTTAGGAACTGGATACGTTCCTGGCTCCTGCCGCAGGTGGACGCAGTGCTGGTGAACGGTTCGAGTGGAGCAAGTCACATCTCGCGTTTCGGTGTCCGGCCCGATAGGATCGTCCGTGTGCCTTATACGTGCGACCTTACGACATTTCTGGGTATCCGTAGGGAACAGCCACGCGATAATAAACTGAGATTGCTTTATGTGGGGCAGCTCAACGAGGGAAAAGGACTTGTGCCTTTTCTCCGACAACTCGTTGCTTGGTCTGGAAAATTCCGCAGTCCCGAAATCGACGTCCAACTCGTCGGTGATGGCCCGCTGCGGCAGACAATCGAGTCTTTTTCGGCGAGGTATCGGCTCAGGTTACAGATTGTCGGAAATGTTCCGTATACCCACCTCCCCAAGTACTACGCTAATGCGGACGTTTTTTTCTTTCCGAGTCTGTCAGATGAATGGGGTCTTGTTATAAACGAAGCCCTCGGTTCTGGACTGCCCGTGCTGGGAAGCTTGCATAGCCAGGCGGTTGAGACGTTGATCAAGCAAGGCAAGAACGGATGGACCTTTCGGGCGGACCAGGATTGTGAAATGTATTCAGCAATTGAACGTGCCCTCAGCACGCCGGCCGATGACTGGAAAAATCTTCAGGCAGCTGCCCGAGAATCCATTGTGTCTCTAACGCCGGAATTTTCTGCGGAAGCAATGCTCGCTGCAATTCAAATGGTGTTGTAGCCGGGCTGGTTTTAATAGCTCATTAGCTCCCCTGTAAGGAATTGATGCGATGGAAGAATTGATGCAACAGGAAACAAGGTTCAACGATTACGTAAATAGAGCACAAGTGCTCTCGAGCGAATGGGAATGATGACGTACGACTACGCAACAACCGAGAGAGGACTATTTTACGGCATTGCTTTGCTGGTACTCGCGCTACCGGGCGATCTGGCTCTTGCTGCTTATCTGCTCCTGACTCACTTTGACCTGTCGGTTTCACACGGTGACTTTGCTTCCGGGTCAGCGATAGGTTACGAGAATTTGATTCGGTTAGCAGTGGTGCCTGCCGTGCTGTGGTTCCGGCTGAGAAAAGTTTCGGCCCCCGTGCCAGAATTTGACAAAATTCGGCGCACGTGGTTCCTGTTGGCCTTCTATGCAATCTTGTCGATCTGGTGGTCACCGTATCCATTTTCGGGCGTGAAAGTGGCAGGCTACCTCTGTGTTTACGGCTTCTTGTTCATGATATTGACCCGGGCGGTTCGGGCAGGATGGGTAACGTTTCGGTGCTTGGCGTGCGCATTGTGGGGGGCTCTGGCGATCGCCGTGATTCAAACTTACGTGCTGGGAAACTTCCAGGGGACCGGCGATGAGCTCGTCTTTTCAGAGAGGTTTACCTCCTTTGCGAGCGCTCCGAGCTTCGCGGGGTTTTTGCTTGCTACAGGGGTTGCGATGTTTTTTATACGACGGTCCGGATTGGCCTTGTACTTCAGTCTCGCAGGAGCTGCCATTGGAATTGTAATGAGCGGCAGCCGAGGGGTTTTCACCGGCATGCTCGCCGCAATCTTGCTAATGGCCGTGTTATTGCCGAGGAAAAATCGGAAACGAGTCTCGCTGAGACTTGCCGCTCGCCAGCTACTTATAGGCGCAACGATGAGTATTCTGGCGATTACACTCGTTATTCATTTCGCCCCGGTTAGTCGGATCAACGAACTGATCGATAGCAGCGGCGATTTGTCGGATGTGGGTTCTTTCGCTTGGAGAGTTGCTCTGTACGAGAAGGCGCTTTCAGACATTTCAAGCTTCAGCATTCAGAATGTTGTAGCTGGAATGGGATCGGGCAGTGGCGGTGGAGTGAAGCTAGCAGTCCTGCGTGGATTTGACTTCGATACCGTTGACGGAGCGCGAGTCTTTCACAATGAATTCCTGCATGCCGGTTACGAATGGGGCCTTATCGGGCTCGTACTGGTGATCGCGATTTACGGACAACTGGCCGTAGCGAGCTTCCACAGCGGTGTCAGCCGAGGCGAAGGGCCAGGTCTGGCTGCGGTCTCAATCTTTCCGGCGCTAACGTTTAGTCTTCTTTTTGAGAATGTACTCGCTGACGCGGGCGGAGCCGGCGGCACGGCTTTCACTCTCGTTTTTGCCCTTGCGGCAATTTCGGCGTCGTACAAGAGGTCTGTCGCGGAGCGTGACTAACCCTTTTGCTGGCACTCGGTCGCTGTATTCAGGGAGCTAATAGATGGCGTATCCGGTGGGTAAAATGAACGGGACCGCGTGCCCATTGTGTGCAGCGACCTCGATTAGCGTCCAGAGCAGTCTGACCGAGTTGCTGAAGCTAAGCGGGAGCGGGAGGCAAATCGTGTGCTGTACTGGATGCCGCTTTAAGTTTCTGCACCCTTGTTTGTCGGATACCGATGTCCGCGATTTGTACAACACAAATTCTGACTACTTCGATGATTATGTGGGAACGCCTTACCTTGAAATTGCTTCGGAAAAGCTCCCCTACTACACGCAAGTTTGCAACGCCATAGAAGGTCGATTGGGACGGAAGGGGAGGATACTCGACATCGGCTGCGCTACGGGTCATTTTTTGTCGGTTTTCAAGAACAGCGGATGGGATGTTCGAGGAATCGAGATATCTGACTGGTGCAGGAAATATTCCGAGAGGGAGTTTGGAATACCCTCGATCAAGGCCACAGTCGAGACAGCTGATCTGCCGAACCGCTCCTTCGACGTCATTTCATTGAACCATGTGCTTGAGCATCTTAGCTCTCCGGCCGCTACTATTCAGAGGCTCGGCCAGTGGCTCAGTAAGGATGGTTTGCTTTGCATCGAGGTGCCGAACGAGTTTAACGACATGATCTTTCAAATTTCTGGAATCTGGGGCCGGCGGCGGCTTTACAATCTGCCCGGCCCGATCTGGCATCATCAGTTATTTTTCACGCCCAGACACTTACGCCATCTGCTGAATAACTCCGGCTTTTCCGTCCTGGAGACGCGGACGTCCAGTTGGCGATCTCCCGTTCCGTGTCATCTATTCAAGTGCTCCCGCATAAACAAACTGGCCAAGCTTGTGCGGAAGAGTGTATTGCTCGCTGGCTCTCTTTTTGAAAAGGGTGAACTGATTTTTTGTTTGGCTGCAAAGCGAAGCTGATGGAACCAGAGCCGAAACCCGCAGCGTTTGTTGATTCTCGTGAGCCCTTGTTCAGTGTTCCCGAGATGCTCAATTACTATCTAGGTTTTTCGCGCTCTGTGCGGACCATATTGATTAAGCCAAACTGGGTGCGGCACGAGGAAGATGATAGCTTTCCGATCCGTGCATTGGTAACGAGCACACAGTTAATCGAAGCAGTGGTCGAAACATGCCTGGTTAAGTATCCAGAGGTTGAAGAGATCACAGTTGGAGACGTGCCACTGCAGGGTTGCGACTGGTCCAAGCTCGTGAGTCAGGCGGGAATTGACCGGCTGATGCAAAAATATAGAACTCGAGAATCTCCCCGGATCCGGTTCGTTGACCTCCGGCGCGAGTTAGCGGTCGTGACGGACGGGTTCATCCGCAAAATACCCAATGCATCAGGGGGGGATCCGAAAGGGTATCGCGAGGTTATCCTGGATCAAGAAAGCTTTCTGGACCCAATCAGTGAAGATGAAAAAGCGTTCCGTGTGTCCGACTATTCGCCCGAGAAAACGGAAAGCAGCCATACGCGGGGTTTTCACCGCTACCTCATTGCTGCGAGCGCGCTGGATTGCGATCTCTTCATTAACTTGCCAAAGGTCAAAACCCATCAGAAGAGCGGACTGACTGGCGCTCTAAAGAATCTAGTAGGGATCAACGGCGAAAAGGCTTACCTCGTTCACTACCGCGAAAGTGTGGATGGCCATCGGGGAGATGAGTTTCCGCCGAATGTGCCGATTGCAGTGTTATTGCAATCAAGGATCCGGGAGGCGGTACAGGGACGGTCGCGGGCACTTTTCTCTGTCCTGCGCCGTGGTTGGAAAGTCCTGAAGCACGTGACTGGAATTAAAACGGAGGGTACGCGAGAGAACCTAGTGGACAGCAACGGCCGATTTTTCACCTCCGCGGGATCTTGGCATGGGAACGACACGATCTGGCGCATGGTTTACGACTTGAACCGCATCATCCGATGCGCCCCTCGAGAAGGAGGGCGGTTGGCGACGACCCCGCAACGCGAATACATCGCCATTGCGGATGGAATTATTGCAGGCGAAGGGAATGGGCCATTGCAGCCTCTTCCTGTTGAACTTGGCATTCTGCTGGCCAGCCGAGATCCGTTCCTGTTGGACTCCGTTATGGCTCAGATCATGGGGCTTTCCTCTGAAAAGATTCCCATCCTGCATCATCGTCGGGAATTCGGGGATCCGGAGTGGGGAGCGTTCGATGCGTCCGAGGTGGAGATCTGTTGGAATGGAGAGATGTATCGAGGGATCGAGAGTCTTCCGGTCTTGCATCATTTTCTTCCGCCGCCAGGGTGGAAGGGCGAGATTGAACTGGAACAGCGTGAGGTGCTCACTTGAATCTTTCTGAAGTCGGGTATTTCGCGCTTCACCGTGTCATTGGTTCTGCTGTACTCGGCTATTACCGGGAAATGAGGCGGCTGGAGAACGCTTCGCGGCGCGAGCTGGAATCCTTGCAGAGTGAGCGATTGACGAATCTGCTTGCTGGCGCTGCAAAAAACGTTCCTTACTATCGAGAGCTCGCATCTTCCCGCGCCAATCTAGCGCTCCGTGATTTTCCTATCCTGACTAAGTCCGCTTTGAAAAAGAACTTTCTCGAAATCATGACTCCAGAACTTCGGCGAGAGTACACGACCGGCCAAAAAGATCGGCATTACTCATGGGTGAAGGTGCAGACCGGGGGCACCACGGGCGAGCCGACAACTGTCATCCATGACGCACCCTGCCGAGACAGCGGGCGCGCAGGGCGCCTGTATTCGCAAACGCTTTGTGGCTTTCCGCTCGGAACGCCGTACATAAAGCTTTGGGGCAGCATGCGGGACATTAATCAGGCGAAAGAATCACCAGCACAGCGAGCTCTACGCATCCTTCACCGGGAGACGGTGCTCAACGCATTTCGAATGAGCCAGAAGCGGATTGAGGAATACATCGCGATGATCGAGGGTTCGAAAGTGCACCACTTGATGGGCTACGTGGACGCAATCGAAGACCTGGCGGCACACGCGGCGAGGAAGAAACTCAAAGTGCGGCCGTTGCGAAGCATCATGGCGTGCGCCGGAACGGTGACGCCGGAAGCCCGGCAAGTGCTGGAGAATGTTTTTCGGGCTCGTGTTCACAACCAGTATGGTAGCCGCGAGTGTGCCGGGATCGCCTGCGAGTGCGAGCGAGGTGGACATCACATTTATTCAAACCGACTGCTGGTCGAGGTTGTTGACAATGACGGACGGCCGGTGCCGGAAGGGGTCTCTGGACGACTGCTGATTACGCTACTTCAGAACACGTCCTTTCCAATCATCAGGTACGAAATCGGTGATGTGGGTGCGCTGAGCACGGCGAGTTGTGAATGTGGGCGACCGTATCCGCTTTTAACCCGCGTGGAAGGGCGTACCGCAGAATTTCTCATCGGCACGGACGGTGGACATGTGCCGCCGACATATATCAGGCACCTGATCGGAGTGGTCCACAATCCTGGACTTATTCGGCGATTCCAGTTGGAGCAATACTCTCCCCTCGAATTCGAGCTTCGGTATGAAGCTGAACCGGATTTCCCGGCGGAAACGCAACGGGAAATCCTTGGGGAGATTGAGAGAGATCTGAAGGAAGTCTTGGGAAAGGATTGCAGCTTGAAGATCAGCCACGTCGATGAAATTACTCCCAACGCCTCAGGAAAATTCTCGTACACAAAGCGAACATGTGGGCCGAGCAGTAGCAGATCGGCTGCCGTCGTGGGTGTCTAACAGATGCGTGTACTGATGGTTCACAACGAATACCAGATGCCCGGAGGAGAAGACGAGTCGACGCGGGTAGAGGAAGAAATGTTGCGCAGTCATGGGGTGACGGTGGAGAGCTACCGGGTCAGCAACAAACAGATTTCTGGAACCGGAGGCATCTCGACCGCAGCGAACGCGATTTGGTCGCGGGAGACTTACTCTCGTGTGCGAGCTGTGGTCAGAGAAAAAAAGTGCGATGTCGTGCATGTGCAGAATTTTTTTCCTCTGATTTCTCCCGCTGTCTATTACGCCGCCAAGTCCGAAGGCGCAGCGGTCGTACAAACACTTCGTAATTATCGGTTGCTCTGTCCCAATGCGCTTTTCTTTCGCGAAGGATATGCGTGTGAAGACTGCCTGGGCCGATCGGTTCCGTGGCCAGCGGTCATTCATCGGTGCTATCGCGGGAGCCTGGCGGCTTCGGGCGCGGTGTCCGCGATGCTAGTGGTGCATCGTGCCCTTAGAACATGGACCCAGCAGGTAGACGTGTTTATCGCCCTTACAGAATTCGCGAGTGAGAAGTTTGTAAAGGGCGGTTTCCCCGCGCGCAAAATTGTGGTCAAGCCAAATTTCGCTTTTGCTCGGAACGACGTTACTCGCAGCGTTAGAGATGACCACTTCTTGTACGTGGGACGGCTCTCGGAGGAAAAGGGAATCGCAACGCTTCTTGATGCCTGGCGGATCGTCGGGCAGGATTGTAGATTGAAAGTCGTTGGAACGGGGCCACTGGCTCCAGTCAACGGTGCCTACCTGAAAGAACCGCACATCGAGTTCCTTGGTGAGCGTCGAGTTTCCGAGGTGGCGGACCTGATGGAGCGGTCGCGAAGTGTGGTATTTCCGTCGCTGGTTTACGAAGGAATGCCCAGAACGATCATCGAGGCGTTTGCGACTGGAACTCCAGTCATTGCGTCGCGGCTCGGCGCGATGGCGGAAATCGTGCAGGACGGAGTGACCGGCATACACTTCGAATCAGGCAACGCCGCCGATCTCGCCGCCAAAGTTAAGTGGGCATGGAATCATCCGGCCGAAATGGAGGCCTTGGGGCGCGCAGCCAGCCGGGAGTACGAAACAAAATATACGGCGGAACGGAATTACAAATTGCTTATGGACATTTACCGCCGCGCCCTCGTGTCTTGCGCGAAGACAACCGCGGCGCACGAATCGCAGACCCGAGTTTCGGAGAATTGAATGCCCACTGCCTCCCGGCGCCAAACTGATTGCGAAACTCCACGCGTGGCGTGGTTTCCGGTGCTCGGAGTGCGGGTGGATGCGCTGCAGATTCCGGACGCGATCGCGCAAATGGAGGAGTGGATCGCACGGCGGGAGGGGTGCCGGTACGTTGCGGTGACAGGAATGCATGGAGTGACGGAGGCGCAGCATGACGCGGAGTTCAAGACGATTCTGAATTCCGCGGGACTTGTCGTTCCAGACGGGATGCCCCTCGTGTGGATCGGCCGTCGGCATGGTTTCGAGATGCGACGCCGCGTCTATGGACCGGAATTGATGGCCACATTCTGCGAGCAGACGTCAACAAAAGGTTATCGGCACTTTTTTTACGGCGGCGCACCTGGTGTTGCAGAGGACCTCGCTTCGCGGTTTGTTTCCCGGTTCTCTGGTCTTATAGTGGCCGGAACATACAGCCCTCCGTTTCGCACCCTGACGCAGGACGAGGATCGCGAAATCGTCCAAGCCATCGAGAGGGTGCAGGCGGACATTGTTTGGGTTGGCTTAAGCACTCCCAAGCAAGAGCGTTGGATGTTCGAGCATCGCGATCGGTTAAACATTCCGGTCTTAGTTGGGGTGGGTGCCGCGTTCGATTTCCACACTGGGCGCATCGCACAGGCGCCGGCGTGGATGGGCAATCATGGCTTGGAATGGTTATTCCGACTCTCGGTTGAGCCGCGACGTCTGTGGCGCCGCTATCTGGTTTATGGAGCCGAATTTGCGGCGCTTGTATTGCTTGAATTAGGGGGCTTGAAGAAAGCTCGCTGACCGCATGTGAGTAGTCCCCGCACCTGACGGCCTCCCCGTGGCCAACTCGATACAGACAAGAGTAAGCCCGATCCACGCGAACCAGTCCCAGCCACGCCTCACTTTTCGCTTTCTCTTCGCTCTTTACCGCATCGTTATACCGCGAGCATTCGATGCAAACCGAACTTCAACCGAGTGTATGATTGCCTCCTTTCCTCCGGAGGGGGACGATGGCCGCAACCTGGAAGGGCTTTCTCACGTTCGGGATGGTTTCCATCCCAATACAACTGACGCCGGCTGCCCGGTCTGAACGGATCAGTTTCAATCAG